>OGTJ01000010.1_pt1 | contig 229151 bp, 126 predicted proteins | sample 1574611 | NCBI WGS metagenome assembly OGTJ01 (sample SAMN03295858, study PRJEB24534) | human gut metagenome | isolation source: fecal sample 1 from infant 9 | host: Homo sapiens | place: USA: Pittsburgh, PA | collected 2014-07
TCATTCCAGGAAATACCGGTGCTTGATCTTCGTCAAGCGTTCAACCCTGAAACTAGGCCGCAATTTCTTTCTCACCAAAATTCTTGACTAAGCTCTGGACACATTGCCTTTAAAATAAACTTTAAGCTTTTTTTTTGACAGATTTAGGCGGTCGAAAACCTTAACTTTCAGGGGTAGACAATAACTATACAATGCATAAATTATCAAATTGTTGCATTACAACATATACAAAATTAAAGAACTCATACATAAACTTGCAAGAAAAAACTAAAACCAATCATCAATTGCAAATTGCAACCACTTCACAAACCCACCATATGAACGTCTTAGCCAAAATCAACTGCCTTACTAGTTTGAATCATTTGAGGACAAGGAAGTAGCATATTCACCTGTGGGACAGCTTGCACTCTTGTTGTAGCTACTATTTGATTCATCCAATACTTCAAGATTTGATTTACCCTCAATTTTGGTTGTGCGCAGGTTTTCAATTTCTTCCGCGTCTTCTTCTTCACTCTTTAGCTTGTGTCCTCCAGTAAGAAAATATTCCTTGATATTCCTCACAAACAATGGATGTAAGAGTTCATCGATACCCTCATTGCGAGCAATTTCATATGCACGATCAAATGGGATCCAAACCCCTTTTAAGTTCATTGTACCAACTTTAACAACATCCTTAACCTTTTCGGTTTTCAATATGCCATCTCTCTTGCCTCGCGTCATCTTGGTGACATTGAGCAATTTGGTACAATTTATATAATTATTGTCTTCTCTTCGTGATACCAAAATCTTATTGATTCGTACTTGATAACAGTTTGTGTTCTCTTCTTGCCAACAATAAGTAGCAATGCGGGGCTTGACAATATGTGGTTCCGGTTCCGTTTGTGGTATGCAGCTGCTAATGGAAGTTGCCCTAGAATGTTCTTCATTGCTCGAAAATGTTGATGAGTTTCTGGACTTATTTGTAAGGGTAGACGACACCAGTTGATTCCGTGCCAGCCCAGCCACTGATGGTTTTGGCTTAGCCACCGGTTGTTGGTACTGCCTTTGTGCCGCGTAACCTTGATAATATGTCAGCAGAATCGATGGTGAAGTGTACGGTAAAGATGACTGGGGAAGAGTGGCTTGTGCGTACAGCATAGGACTAGGATTCATGAATGCCTGGTTTAACAGTTGTTGTTGTGGCTGTGGCTGGTGTTGCAGCAGCTGCTGCTGCTGCTGTTGTTGTTGTTGTAGTTGTAGTTGTAGTAGTTGCTGAGGATTTTGGTGGAGTCGCATCTCGTTCTCATCATTTTCCAACCCATTCTTCTCTCCCTGGTACATTATTTGCAGTGAAGTAGAATTGAGCGTCTGGTGTCCATTCTTTGTAGCGTAGGTCTGCTGCTGATTACTTCGTGGCCTGTTTCCTAAATTTGCTGCATAAAAATCTTGCTGTTGAAATATCAGATAGGGACTTTGCAGTGAATAGATTGGTTGGTTGTATTGAGTCTGCGAGGGTACGTATTGTTGTTGTTGTTTCAATGGCGACTCTTGATTGGTTGTCTGTGCTATGGGACTGACCGCCCGATTGAAGCCACTTTGATAATCGGGGTATGCATTGTGGACGATGGAGGACACTGAAGAGGCTGAGTTTAAGAACTCTGCATTCTGTGTCGCTGGATATCCTGCTTGAATAGAATAATAGTTAGAATAGTCCATTAGGTAATTTTGAGGTCCTCTATTCTTGTTCTGAGACGTTGACTGAAACAAATGAGACAATGGAGTCTCCCCACCATTGGGAGTACTTGTCTGTTTTAGAATTTGGGAGTTCTGTTGTTTAGTGGTGCATGTTGATTGTTGTTGCTGCTGTTGTTGTTGTTGCTGCTGCTGTTGTTGTTGATCCAGGGCTTGCAATTTCTCAGGCTCCTGTTGGTGAACGTTCTTTTTCGTGCACAAAGCTAACTGCTCTGCATTAGAATTAGTCACTAGATTTGAGCCATAAAAGGTGGTATTCGAAAGCGGCTCCATAACTTTGCTCATTTATTCACGTGTGTAGTGATTGTGATGTGTAAAAAGTAAGAACGATTTTCGAATCGTGAACACAGAAATCTGTAGTATAAAGATCTAGCACCTGTTCCTGTTCTGTGGATCTCCAAAGGATATCTCAGAAAGAAGATTCAAGCTAATTGTATCAAATGAGAAACTTAAATCACGGGAAATATAAGGATTTAAGGTTTTTGTAAAGCTAACGAACTATCGTGATGAGTTAAAAAACAAAATCTTGAACTTAACCTGAAAATAAAGCCTTATTTTTAAGTAACTATAACACGAGCTTGCGATATTTCTTCACCACAAAGTTCCACAAAGGAGTTGCAATTCTGCGTAATGTCACAAATGTAAACACTAAGAAATATTGAGATTGTGGTTTGGTTTTGTCTCGAAAAGGATACCGACCACATTAAATACCAAATTTGAATAATGAAATCATTCTAATTCTAGCAGCAAATGTAGTTGAGTAGGCTGCCTTTCTTAGGTAACGTATTATATGATTAGTAATGAACTTCATTGTCCGTTGAGCAAATCTAATCAAATTCAAAAGCCTGAATTGACAATCTTTTTCGGCCCAGTTTAAGGAAATAATAATAAGTAAAACACTTATCCAGAAGCAACACAAATAATATTTAATTTTTTTTATTTTGAATAGTGCAATATCCGCTGAAAATTCGGCACACACCACTAAGTGACCCTTGCGCTGGCCAGTTACACCTATTGCATCTTGTTGTTCTATGACGGCTTTCCCCATCACTAGCCCCCATTTTAATCGTAATACAAGATACAACCTGTGTCGTATTACATTTGTTACCCCTTACTCCAAAAGAAGCATCAACATTTGACAGGTGCAAAGCGTGATTTTGCATTTGCAATATTTTGAAGATCCCTCCCCCACTCCCTTTTGCCCAAGTGATGTAACGAATATTATTCCTTTGTAAAGCTAGCAATTATGTAAAGAAAAAGAAATGAACCAGGAAGATCCTGAAAAGAATCGAACCATCCCATGTCTTTTGTGTAAATATGATAGAAATTGTTCCCGATTGACAAGTTAAAGCCGTCTTACTTTGACCCGTTCTAACGAAGACCCTTGTACCGTACACTCTTTGACAGCCCTTTTTGGTATTGTTACCGACGTATTCTTCTCCTGTGTCTAGTTGGGTAGCGAAACTGGCAACTCAATTTGAGACATAATCATACATAGGAAAACTTTTCTTGAATTGAAAAGATCCCCCCAAAGATCAAAAGACTGATCGGCATCATCTGTAAAAGAAATTTAATAGTAAATTCAAAAGTTGTCTCATTTTATCGGGTCCATTGGATTTATTGCATTGATGTGCAGAAAAGTGCATTATTAGCTGACATTGTTTCGCATCGTATTACTGTGTTACCCTTTCCTCCTGTTGAGACTGCACAAAAAGCAAACTGAAATGAGAGTCACTGTTATCCGACCAATGCTTCAGTCTGCATAACTTGAAAACTCCTCTGTGACCGCCATTCTATTACTAAAAAGGCTTCTCTCATCCTTTGATAATTTGTAGTACTGTTTTTTTATTGCCCCTATTGTCGTATAGTCATATACGTTGGATATAGTCATATACGTTTTACTTAGCGGCTCATGCTTCTATTATTATCTTACCCTGTCGTTGCAATAGTTCTTGGAGATGTTTAACCTTTTCAATTCTACCCGCATAATCTCTCATTTTAAACTCAAGATTTTGAAATTTGACGTTAAATAATAGCACGTCAAGGAAAACTCACTTCACTGCACGTATAGATTCTGGGCTATCTCTTGGAATAGATCTGACATGTGATTGAGTCGTATATCATGAAGTAGAATGATTGTGTGGCAGTTGGAATGCAAAACAAAAGACATGGTTGATTTCAAATCTTTCAACATTACGATGAGGGGGGGGGAAGCTTGTCGCTCTTGCCGCTACCATTCGCATCGTGCCAATAACTTTGACACGAGGTGTGTGATGGGGTTGGAAAACTCTCGCTGGAGCTGTTACGAGAATATAAAGATCAATGTCTTCGCATATCCATTGCTCGAGTAATTAGATTACCCTCTCTAATTTCTGATACGAGATTATAAATCTCCACCACATTGGACCTGCATCATGCATCACATAAAAAATTTACAGGCAGATAAGCCAGATCAAGCACCTAGAAGTTCCACTACACACCTCAGCATCTTCCAGTGCGTCACATATTCTTACAGAAACCAGAAAACCACTTCCAAACGTTTTATCAACAATTCCAAATTTCAATTTAGTTGAACTTGAAATTTCTCAATAAAGAGGACACGAAAAACTGGTTTCAGGAATCCCGCAATTGAAAAATTTCTTATCAAAAGTGAATATCACGCGAGTCATCTCAAATCTCCAAACTCCTCTCTATTGTACAATATTCTAAACACATTTTCATCTCCCACATGTCTCTCCCATCACAACAAACAACAGTGAAGATCCCTAAAGAACGACGCCGATCCTTTATGGATTACGGTGGCGCAAACTCGTTCAATAACTTTGCTTCGTCGTTCTCCCGAGCGCAACAATACAGTGGCTCATCATTAATGGAACAATTTGAAGATGGACGCAATGGTTTACTTCGTGGTTACTCAGATCTGCCGTCAAATATACCTGGAGAAGAAGTAGCAATATCACCATTGAATGAAGAAGCAATCATTGATGTTGATGATGATGGTGGTCAGAGGAGTGGAAGAGGATCAGATCGATTGGAGTATTTCCAGTTTCCTAGCCCGGGCGGTGGTGAAAGAGAAGTTAGAGGCGATAGTGAGAGTATGATTGATGAGCTTACTCCATTGGTCCCAACGATATCGAAGCAAGATAGTCACAAGTCATTTATTTCACGAATAGGCAGTTCCACTTTACCTCAAACCGTTTTTAATTCAATAAATACTTTGGTGGGGATAGGCTTATTGTCGATTCCATTTGGATTTAGACAAAGTGGCTGGATAATGGGTATCCTACTACTACTAGGATCAGCAATGAGTACAAACTTCACGGCAAAATACCTTGGCAAAATCTTGAAGCATCATCCACATTTGTTAACCTATGGCGATATAGCATTTGCATATGGAGGAAGATTTTTTGCCATATTAGTGACATTTTTCTTTGTGATGGATTTGATTGGTGCTGCATTGACATTGATTTTACTCTTTACTGATTGCTTTGTCATTATTTGGCCTCACGTTGTTGGATTGAAAGTTTTTATAGTTTCAATTGTGTTTTTCACCAGTTTGTTACCTTTAAACATACTTTCTATATTCAGTTTGATGGGAATCTTAGCTACGATGGGGATCATTTTAATCGTTATAATTTGTGGCTTTATAATCAACGAGACACCCGGATCACTTTTACAGTTTGCACCGACAACATTGTTGCCAACTAATTTTCAAAACTTGTTGTTCAGTTTGGGAATTTTCATGATGCCATGGGGTGGACACCCGGTATTTCCCGAATTGTATCGTGATATGAGACACCCGCAAAAGTTTAGTCATGCAAGTAACGTGGCATTTCTGGTTACGTTTCTGCTTGATTTTGCCATTGGCGCCACTGGATACTTGATGTATGGCCTTCAAGTCGATGATTCCATAATTAAGAGTTTGATGCAAAATGACAATTATCCAACATGGGTCAACAAGGCATTATGCTTAATTATGGGGATATTACCTATTAGTAAACTTCCATTAGTTACAAGACCAATCATTAGTTCTTATGAAAACATGCTCAAGATTGCCCCACGTTACAATGCAAAATCAATGTCAAACAAGGTTGCTCGAGTGTTTGCCAGATTTGTATTTTGTTGTTTGTTATTGTTGGTTGCATTATTGTTTACGTCATTTGGTAAGCTCATGTCGTTTTTGGGAAGTGCCATTTGTTATACTGTTTGTTTAACGTTACCGCTTTTGTTTTATTTGCAATTAAACAAAGCGCAAATTGGAATCATTGAAGGAATTTTGATCAAAATTGGCATTGTCATATCTATATCCTGTGCTGTGTTGGGTACATATGCATCCATAGTCACCAATACAGCAAAATAAGATGGATTCGCATCCTCAGTTATACTTTCATGACTACGAAAATAGCTAATATAAAAACCTTTTTTGTACTTTTATTACCTTTTGCATCCAAAATGGCATTTACATGGATTTGCAAAACCCAATTCACATATACGTAAAAAATAAAGATAAAAACACGAGCGCATAAACATATTTTTCCATCAACCTCTGCAAAAGAATTCACCTACAACTGATCACTCAAAAGCAATGCCATTATTGTTCGTCAGTTCCCTTTCTGTTTTTCAGTTTGTTGCGTGGGCCATGGTAATTGTAGCTTGCATGAGGAACAGCGTATACTGGCCCGGTACACATTGCTGGAGCAGCACCTTGCTGTGCCTGTGCCAAATATTGTGCCATAACTTGAGAACCTGAAGAGCCACACATGCCATTACCCATGGAACCGGGGGGCATTTGCGTTGGCATCGCAGTAGGCATGACTTGCTGGCCTTGGATTACTGGAACATACCTCACATGTGGTGGTGGAGCAAACTGCCCAACTAATTGTGGCAGTTGCGGAATTGCATACATTTGTTGTTGATAAGGGCCAGCCGAATGAGTTTGATGGTGATGAAATGAGCCATTTCTAGACTTTGGTGATGGTTGATATGCTTGGAAACTGCTTGTAGAGCTTGTATGACTCATGAGAGACGGATGATGATTGAACTGGGGTGACGCATACTGCGCGTATGGATGCATCATAACTCCATTATTGATTGACATCGCCGACGAGTTTCTTGATCCTCTTCCATTCCAACTTGCATGGTCATGATAGTAAGGTTGATGATAAACTTTTTGACGTCTATCCTCCAGTCTGTGGGCCTTGTAGCCAAAAGTGTCATTAAAACTGTCATACTTGCCACTAGCATTGGTGGAAACAGTGTCATCAGAGCCAATGATAATGGATACGTCTTCATCGTCATCATCGTCCTCGTATTCCTCTTCGCCCTCCTCATTCTCTTCTGCTACATCAACAACAACTGGTGATTGCCCTGCATCGCCATTTGAATGCTCTTTAATTTCGGTGACCTTGTGTTGACCCATTTTTGGCGCTTGTGTCACATCTGCGTCGGGAGAATCAGCCACCTCCACTCTTGCCTCTTCATCAATGACCCCCGAATCTTGTAACAACTCTTTGTGCTTATCATCATCCCCAACCGATTCAACGGTATTCTTTTCTGATTCCTTGATGATTCCAAAAACCTTAGCCGCTTCGTCGTCAATAACACCTTCCCGTTGGTCCAATTGTTCTCGTTTTAAATCATCATCACGGTCATTAACCTGTTTGTTATTTCCACTCTTTTTGCCTTTCTTTGATTTCCCCACACAAGCATGTAATTGGTCCTGGTATTGATGATATGTAGAGCCTAAGCTTTTGTCAAAATTTTTTCTAAAAGAAAACTTTGGTGGGTTTCCACATCGATCTTTTCCAAAGTTAACCTTGAAAAGTTTATACTTTTGATAAAGTGCAGTTGCCGCTGCTTGATCACCACGAAGCAGTTTGGTCAAATTGATTACTGCAATGGGCTCCTCGCACTCAAATGCATGTACAACCTTGATGGCATCTGAAATGTTCAAGAAATTTAAAAACGCACATTCTTTATTGTGGTAAAAGTTGATTTGCTCTAATCCACCAATACGCGAAAAGTCCAGTCTCAACTCATCTTCGCTTGGTATAATTGGCTTGCGTGTAGTTTCATCTTCAACTTGACCATTTCGAAGTCCTAGGTAAACATTTCTTGAAGCCCCTGCAGTTACAGCAAGGGCAATTTCTCTCAGTACTGGACCGCTATGCTTTTTTGCCCACCCGACGCTAACATCTGTTCCGTGGATAACCAATTGGTGCAATACTTGATGATTCATAAAGAATTTAAACGCAATATTGGCATCAACAAATGTAACAAAGCACATTCTTCTTTCTGGAAAATGATTTATTGACTCAACCAAGCCTCCTGCCCTTAAATTGTTTGCAATTTCCTCAATTGTTGTATGAGGATGCAAATTGCCCAAGTGTATTGCCCTGTTACCAGTATTGATGGGATCTGGATTGTAATTTGACACAAATGACGAGTTGGAATGTAACCCAAACGGCGAGTCTGTCGTGAATGGAATATGTACAAACTGCGGCGTTGCATTCAATTGTCTTGCATCAGACGATATCATTGAATAAACACCATTACTAGCAATTGAAGCTTGTGCATGCGCTTCGTGTTCATTGCAAGGGTCACCAGATGACAATGCATAAGTGTCACAAATGATGGGTGATGCATTTTCAATGTCAGAAGAATTGGGACTAACAGGGTCAATTATATGCACGTCGGCTGGTGGTGGCTGCTGTTCTGGAGAGTCAATAATACTACCAACTTCAGAACTGTTGCCCAATGGACCCTCCTCTGCAATTAGTCCGCAACTTCCATTTTCCGTAAAACTCTTCTTCATCAGTCTTCCGTTTCCCTCTGTAGGAGGTGGTTGGTTGTCTTCAAGTTCATGTCTATATTCAACGAGTGTTTTATCGCACCTGTCATTATGGAAAATTGCCAGGATAAAATGAATACCATACTTGGAGTTGACATCATATAAATCATTTGATGAATCACGTTTCTTTTTGGTGATGGTGTCAACTTCGCCATCACAACCAGCACCACCGCGTCTTTTTTCCGAGTCATGGACGATCCTCTTGTTATAGTCTTCATAAGTTTTTACTGAAGCATCAATCGAAGTGAAATGAACTGTAGCTGCGCCTAAAAGTGTCATCTTTGAGTCGTCACCCGCAACATCTCCTTCTTCATCCTTCCCCGGTATATCCAACTCAATTTCAAAGCTTTCAACGTCACCAAACTTCTCGCATTGAGTTGAAATATAGTGTTTCAAGTGGGTTAATCTAGCATCAGCAGTTGTGTCGTCCAGCAATACATCCTTAATACTGAATGAGATTTTCAAACATCGCGTTGCTTTATGGTCAATAATGTAGTTTAAATTTTTCAATTTGATATAATCTTGTTTGGGAGGGGCATTAGCATATTGGGGTTTGTTCATGTCACAAAGTGTAATTTTCAAATGTTGCGATCGCAAAGACAGCCTCAACTTGTTTAAGTTTGATGAGTTTTTGGCATATTTCAAGTAAAACATCACTGATGTTTTGGAATTGATAAATGATATTGTGCAGTTTTTGTTTGATTTGATGTCGTTTGAGCCATTGTTGTCAAGAGAACGTGGTGGAGTTTTGGTGAACAATTTGACATATTCAATAGGACCAAAATCAATATGGTCCAACAAATCATGTAATGTCATATCATCAGCAATATTTCGCAAAATAACCGTTCTCGAAAGATTCAAATGCTCGAGATTATGTTCTGATACAGGAGCTGAGCCATTGATTTGACTAGTTGGGTTGTGAGTTGAAGTGCCATTTGTAATCTTCTGGGCAGCATCTTGCCCATGCTCATGAACATTCTGGTGCTGATACTGGTGCTGGGGATGTTCCGGGTGATGTTCCTGGTGGTGCTGACTGTTATTATTACGATGTTGATGGCCCCTATTGCGACTCCTTGAATATGACCCATGTGAGTTTGCTAAAGAAACTTGTGAGTTGCGGAGTGATGAATGGTGAGATATCGGTGGAAAGTATTGAGCTGATGGTGGTGGGGTGAAATATGGCGTACTAACAAACAAATTCGATGGCAACATTGACTGACCATAACTCATATCTAAAGGTGTCATTGGTGAAGGGGGTACACCTCCGTTCATTCCTGGGACATTGATATACCGTTGAACGTTTAATGGAGTCGCTGCGTTTCCTCCTACCCCTCCACCTCCTCCATTTCGGTGCATATTGTTATAAAACACTTGTTGATACATTGTCTCAAAGGAGAAGATATGCCAAAATGTAGGGCAAAGTAGATACTAGGTGTAAAGTTGGTATAAAGTGCAGTAACAACAACAACAACAACAATAACAACTCGGTATTTCTAAAGGGACAAAAGGTGAGTTGCCTCTAGTTTTGCTAGTGGTTGGTACAGATTTGTTGAAAAAAAAAAAAGATGGTATCTAGTAGCGAATGTGTTGATTTTTCTTTTTTATCTTGACGTGTGTGATGGAGGTGGTGTGGGTGGTATGTGTATGCCTGTGTGTGATGTATGGTGTGTGTGTCTGTGTGTGTGGTATTGTATTATACAGAGAGTGTGTTTCAAGAAATTTAAGGAAAAATTTGGTTATGAAAAAAAAAAAAAAAAAAAAAAGCTACACAATACACAACGCAAAACAAACAAACAATACGAACACACCAACCACTCCTTTTTTGTCTGTTGATTTTTTTTTTTTTAATTTATTTATTTATTTATTTATTTTTTTAATTTATTTTTTAATTTATTTTTGCCTCAAGTTGGAAACATAAACACATCCTTAAGCTAAATGTGTAACAACATATTGATTGAAGATGTATCTTTCATATAGACTAAAAACTATAGGACATCCGTATTTCTTAAACTCTATTAATTGAAGAGTGGGTAACGAACGGATACATTAAAGTGAATGTGTAGTATGCTCTTATGTTTGTTGCTATTTTTAGAGTTCTTGTCTCAAAAAAAGTGTGTAACATAACTAGTTGACACATACAGACTGAAGCAACAAACACACACACACACACACACACACACACACACACACACACACACACACACACACAAATGATTTCCCTTTGTTAACGAGGAAATCAAAACAAGAGATTGAACCAACACCAGTACTCCGACAGCATTACGATTGTTACTGAATTGTGTCGCTTTGTATCCTCTATTTTTTTTTTGCTTTTGGTATCACAAAACACCATGCACTAGTAATCAAGTATTGGTTTCCTTATTGCAAACAATATAACATGTGTGTGTGTTATTGTTTATTCTCTTTCACTTTTTTTTTTTTTTTTCCTTATTGTTTGCAAAGCCTATTTCTGTGTTTCAAACTTCCCCTCTCATAACCATTGGAGAAAAAAGTATTACTTCAATGAGTCCAATCCATATGGTTAATGGTTATCCACATGTGGTTGTAACGTAAACCTCCATAACACATCTTTGAAAAAAAAGCTTTTGGTTAAACACCTCTATTTTGTGTTGGGAACGACAACGAATTGAAACACGTCCTTTGCCTTTTTTCAACCATTTTGAAATAATATTATCCTTCGCCTTGAAAACAGTCTTTTCTCTCTTTGCGTATTTCAATGCAATGATAATATTATGATTTGCGTATACATGTGATGCATGTGGGTTCTTTTCCTCACGCGTTTTACCCAATAGCAGCAAACCCAAACTTTGTCAAAATTTCAAAAGTCGGTATTTTTTGATAGGCTTCCTTTGGTTGCAGCAAGCGTGTAGAGAGAAGTAAGTTCATCTCTTGAAAAGCAATGCAGAAAGCTCCCCCTTGAAACTTACTATGTGTGTATGGCTTCGAAAAAAAAAACAATATACGCTTCAAATAGACCCTCTCAAAAACACAAAACAAGTAAAGCATGCATTCATCGTTACGAACCCAGGCCCCAATAATAATGGGAGTAAGCCGACACGCGCGACGCTTGTACAATCATTTTCCTTTGTAACCCACCACCATGTTCTGCCCACCTTCCCTTGCGTTGCATTTTCTTTTTCGCTTTTGCATGATGGTGTTGGGGGTTAGGTGCATGAAATAACCCAAAATAGCATATCGTACTTCAAAAATTACATAGGCTAGACAGACGATACATGAAAATTTGAACTTATTCATGGACCATGCCTATGTCAACTGTAGTATAATGCCAACTAAATTGTTTTGGCCTTGACGGGTGCCCCCTTTTGAATCCCAAAACACATGACACAGGTTACCACAGCAGTCCACCTTCCTGCAAAGCTAAATCAGATTCAGGATCTTGCGAGAAGAGGGCTTCAAACAAGTTCGCAAAGTTCAAACTAGTCCAGGCACTTTTGTGTACGAGGGATTTTGGCTGTCTATATTCTCGATGCGGAAAATCTTCACTTACTCATAGTAATTAAATCAATCGCCATAAGCACTGGAACTGTAAGTGGGTAATAAAAGTGATTTTTGTGTGGTGCAACTTGTAGTTTCCTGAATGTAGTGATTGGCATAGAGTTCAACTTCCCTTCCCTGAGTGGTTTTTTTTGATTCTTTTCCATCACTTTGTTGCAAAATTTTAAAAACTCGAGAGAGGAGCTACTTCCACTAGACCATGCATTCAAAAATAGGAAAAAGTGGAGCAAGATCAAGTATCAAGTTTGACTTCGTTCGTGGCTGCTGAGTGTGTGATCCTGGAACAGCTAATTCACTATGTCAACTCGGGCCATCCCTTGAAACACATTTAAGGCATTGTCGTTAATTCTTATTTTACGACACTTTACCTTTGCGACTTTAAAAATTAGAATTTCATCTCATCTAGTGTACGCTACCATGTTCAATCAATTTTTTTATGTCCTCATACTTTATTGCTGCTTATTCTTCTTGTCCAAATCAACTTTTTTTAATTTTTTTTCTCCCTCTTCCATCGAAAGAAAAACAAAACCAAAAGAAAAAAAATTCAATCTTTTGAATCAAAAAAAAGGGAGGTTTTCCATTCATCGTATTTTCCTCAATACATCATAATCAGATACTATTAATAGAGATAAACCCCAAATCAATCATGGCACAAGAAGTTCCTACTTTCAAATTAGTTCTCGTTGGTGATGGTGGTACTGGTAAAACCACATTTGTCAAGAGACATTTAACTGGTGAGTTTGAAAAAAAATACATTGCCACCTTGGGTGTTGAAGTTCATCCTTTGGGATTCCACACCAATTTTGGTGAATTGAAATTCGATGTCTGGGACACTGCTGGTCAAGAAAAGTTTGGTGGATTAAGAGATGGTTATTATATCAATGGTCAATGTGGTATCATTATGTTTGATGTTACTTCAAGAATTACCTACAAAAATGTTCCTAATTGGCACAGAGACTTGGTGAGAGTTTGTGAAAACATCCCAATTGTATTGTGTGGTAACAAAGTTGACGTTAAAGAACGTAAAGTTAAAGCCAAGACCATCACTTTCCATAGAAAGAAGAATTTGCAATATTATGACATTTCCGCTAAATCCAACTATAATTTCGAAAAACCATTTTTGTGGTTAGCTAGAAAATTGGTTGGTAACCCACAATTGGAATTTGTTGCTTCTCCTGCATTGGCTCCACCAGAAGTTCAAGTTGACTCTGACTTGATGCAAAAATACCAACAAGAAATGGAACAAGCTACTGCCTTGCCATTGCCTGATGAAGATGATGCTGATTTGTAAACACACACAGGGAAAGAGAAGGCGACAATACGTGTTTGGGGTATTGGTTGAGCTTTTGTAGCTTTGAGCTCCTTTTAGAAGGTTGTTTATGGATTTAATGTACAACTACAAGAAAGAGAGAAAGAATGTAAGTTGAAGAATGTGAGTGGAGTGAAGCTTGTTGGTGTTTTAATTTTTTTTTCAAAAGTTATATAGTTTATATAGTTTCAGATACAATTGAGAATTTTATATCTATTAGATGCAGTGGTTGCCAATGCTTGAACATTGGAATATATTTGATGTCGGTTGATCACGTCATCGTTAGACGATATAGTGGGTACTCAACTTTGATTCGGACCCTTTTATGTGGTAATGTTTCATCAACATCATTGCACGTATTGGCCACCATCACTATAAAAGTTTTTACATAACCTCCACTGGAGTATGCTTCCCCATTCTTCACCTTTGAATCCTTTGAATTGCGAGTTGAGTTTCCCGCATTGTATTATAAATCGCAGGAGGTGGAGGTGGGAACCCGCTCAAATGAGGAGGCGGAGGAAGCATGAATCCTTCTTCTTCTTCGCCATCTTCTTCATTGTTAATGTCCCCACTTTTCCTGTCTGCACTAGCACTTGCTCTCAGATCAATATCCATACCATCTTTGTCTCCCCTCCTGTCAGGTGCTTGCCAGTAGCCATTACTTTGATTCTTGATATCGTTACCTCCAGGTATACCTTTATTCAATTTATCAAATGTTATTTCATATATTAGCTCTTGTGGATTCCATTCACCAGTCTCTTTAGCTTTGAATTCGTAATAGTCACAATAGTATTTAATATGATGTTTTCCCATCAAGTGTGATTTCCGAACACTCATCGTGTCATGAGTCAAATATGACTTGCAGTAATCACAATAATATTTCGGCATGGTAATATACAGGGGAGGACTGGGGATTTGATACTTCCTTTGGGTGTATATCGACCACTTAGATGTCAAGTTATGGGTCCTTTTTCGAAGCGGTCGGTGTTTCGTTATCTTGATATAGTATCACGTGAATCCATAATTTCTCTCTGTCCAATTGAATTACAAGATTCTCTAATTGCGAGGATTAAAATTGAGGTCCAATACACTACCATTATTAGGTGATGAAAAAAAAAAAAGAATAGGAAAAACAGAGGTGGAAAAAAAGGTCGTCAGAAACAGTTCAACGATATCATATAATTATAGATCAACAGAGGAAAACATGTTCAGACCAATTGCCGTATGTATAGGAAGTGCCAGCAGATACGGGAGGGGCTTTCATGTTCTGGAGTTGGCTATTGGAAATATCAATTTGACAAGACGATGTTAGAGGTGTGGAAAGAAGGCTTTAGCGACGACAAGCGTGAGAATATGCTAAGGAAGCTAATTGGGACACATGGGGGTGATTTAATTCACCACTGTCTTGTTGCGGCTATGTTGTTGACTTATTTTAATTCAAATCCACGCTCAAAAAGAGAGCCATTGCGAACCCCCGTCCATAATGCACCATACCAGACTTATACTAACTCCTCCTCTAGCGTATATCATCAAGAAGATTGTTTTCAATCACTCCTAGAAGATCAAACTTGATTGGAGACTTGTATGTCCAAAACATTAGACAATTCAAACCACAAGCCCTTTCACAAGAAGAGATTGATTCCGCAGTTAAGAAGTTTCAATTACCAGGTAAACCAACCATTCCACAAATTCACGAATTGTCAACTGAACAAGTTAAAGAGTATGAGCAAAGTGAAGTTGAAGCTGAGGCTGCACAACCAACTGAAGCTAATTCTGAAACTAAACCAGATGAAGATTGGTTTGTTTTTGATGAAGTTGAAGCTGAAGGACATTAGATTTTTTGCTGGTTGTTTTGAATGATTGGCAAGAATGTAAATTGAGAAAGCTGAAAGCGCTGTTGTTTCGATGGCTCAATTTGTATACTGAAGTATAGAAACGGAAATGATTATATATTCATTGTTTTGAGGGCAATCGGACAGCATACTGTAGTCAAGTAGAGAAATTTGAGTTATTTTCAACCGAATGGCTATACACGGAACTCGTCTGTAGGTATTCACGGACTCTCGAATCTCTACTACTATAGATTGATGAACATATCTTTTAGTATCGTAGATGTTAATTTTCAATGCACCAAAATGCTTCTTTTTACCTTTTGTGTAAAATGAGAAAATCAAAACAAAACAAAACCCTAAAACCAGTTTAAAACTTAATTGCAAGAAACCCCAATTCATATTCCCCTTACATGACACCGCCCTCAGAGAAGACAGACAGTGTGTCAAGAGTAAAGGCACTAGCTGCGCTTGTTAACGCTACATTGGAATCACGAGCATATATCGATACAAAGTTATTATACCCCAGTATTAACTGGTCTTATCTTGTATCAGATCAAATCAAAAACAACCCCAACATTGCTGACGTGGAGACTACCGAGACAATTTGCCAAAACGATGAAAATATTCTCCGTGTGATTCATGAGTTGATTTTGAGTATCGATAAGAATCGTCATCGCCAGAAAAAGCTCAATGAAACATTATTGGCAAAAGATCGCCAGATAGATGATTTAAATCGTCATGTATTGACACTAGAAAAGAAGTTGGCTAGCAAAGAACATAAGAGTCGGGATTCACTCATAGACCATACTTTGTTAACCAAACAGGTTGAACATCTAAGTAGGACCAATAAGTTGCAACTGAAAAATGTCAAAACATTGACGACATCAAATAAGGATCTACAAGCAAAATATCGAGTTGAATTGAAACGCAAAAATTTAGAAATCAGCAATTTAAAAAACAAGTTACTTGAAAAGAGAAGTTTGAGCTCAACTATTGAATATGGAATACCACTAACACCATCGCTGCGACCAACAACAACAACAATAAATCTTAGCGATCAAGTAGTCAACGATAAAGAGATTTACAACAATACCCCCATCATTGACAACAATTCGAATCTAGGGATATCTTTTGATAACGTTGAGCTTGCCAAGATTCAAAAAATCGTTCGCGATGATTCGTCAGAATATATCAAATCACTAACAATGATTATTGAGAGCATCACTGGTGAAAATTATAAATTGACAAATTTCATTCACCACGTTAAGAATTACTTGTCAATGGTTAATTTACAAATTACAAATTACAAGGGTGCTGAACTAGACTTGGGGATCCCTGCGCCATCCGATATGATTGACTTGAAACAAATAAATGACATGGATGAAACTGTGGTGCAAAAGTATTATAATGAGATTGATAATTCTGAAGTGGTGGAGTTGCCCTTGGTGAATGAATTTTATAAATTGTATCACAACTTGAAACAAATGTTGGAATTGGTGGCTAATATTGGAATTGACCAAGAAGCTCAAAAAGTTATTGATAACCTTCGACAGGATCTTAAAGTGACAAAAGAATGTTTACAAGATTCATTGGAAATGAATGAAAAATGGAAAAAGATTGCTAGAAAGAGAGAAGATACGTGAAGTAGAGCAGGAATATACTATTAGCTATGATGAAGTTTTCTTAGCAAAAAAGGAAAGATAAATCAATCGATAACAACCCCCTTTCTCGATCCTCTTGCAATAGTTTCCTCCAGAGTAACCACATTCAAAGGGAAGTCTCTTGTAAGAGAGTTTATGTCATATTTCAACTCTTCCCGATGTTTCCACATCAACTCTTGCGATGTGGATGCTTTGAGATAGGTATTTGATAGCATCCCTGTGCAATACAACTTCTTGTACCAAACATCAGCCCTTGCCACTGTCAATTCTTGGGCACGACTATCTTGCAGTGAATCATTCAGCAGTGATTCACTCAAGTTTGCTAGATCAATTGCACCTTCATCGGGGATCGTTTGTGTTTCAGCAGGATTCGAGCTTCGTTCGTCTGGATTGTCACAGTTGGAGTCTTCTTCTAATACAAAAAACTTGTTAATTCGAATCAAATCACCTGGTTGCAACAAAGGAAAATCAAAATCTCTAACACCAACAAATGGTCTGAAAACAATGACATGATCCCCAACATTAATAAAGCCATCAGAGAGTGGATCTGAAACTTTACGAATTAATTTCACCCTGTCTATGTTTTGAACAGCTTCCCTTTTACTAACTTGCGGAATAGGTGTTATGGGTGTTGGTTGAACTTGAGCTGACTCAAAAATAGACGAAGTTGTGGCCGGATGCGCAATAATTGTTGGATTGGCAACTTGTTTATCATCCGTGTCAAGTTCAACATCTTCCTCTTCTTCTTCTGCTTCTTTATTAGCATTTGTCGCAACAGCATCAGTAGACGTTCCAAGTATTTCAAATCTAGAAAGATTGATTGCTGAGTCGTACTCTAAGGATTGATTCTGCCCAGTGGCATCGAACTTTTCGTAAGCACTTCCAAATTCTTTCAAACTCTCAACGGTCTCATCCCTAGTTCGAGGAATATCCCTCACTTGATGGAGTTGAGGATCATGAATTGCATTCTCATCTAATGCAATCCGATCGCTCTCCGAATCAGGGACTTCCTCAGTGGATTCATGTTCACTTGGTTGGTTCTCATGCACGTCGTTATGGTTTCTTTCTAGGACAGAAGAACCCATTGGATAACTATCCAATGCAATATTTGATCCATTCGTGGTGGATCTACGGCTTCTCAGATGATCTACAGTAGAGTCGTTTTGCAGCTCCAAGTCAGCAGAAACTCTTGATTGATCAAAAACCTTTTGTCTTTGACGAGTCTTGATTGACAAGATATGTAAATACCAGTATGGATCTGTGAGTGACGTAACCATGAGTAAGGTGAACACGGTCAATGACAATGTAATGATCAATAGAATGAGAAGTGCTGTATCTGAACCAGACATTGTACATAACACACTGATTGGAAGCGGTGTCTGGTATGTGGATGGATTTGAGTCTGGTGTGTTGTTTGTGTGTGTGTGTGTGTGTGTGTGTGTGTATAAATTTTGGTTGCAAATAATTTCTTCATTCTTCTCCCCCTGTCTTGTTTCTTTCTCCCTTCCCCCTTGTCTCCCACAGTACACTACTCTTTCAACCCATTCAAGTCAACTTTTGCAGTCTTTACAAACTGGTCAAACTCCTCATCTTCGTCAATAATACTAAGCTCTTCAATTAACGTTTGTTCTTGTTGTAATCGCATGGCTTTTTCATCTTCTTTTGCTTCATCCAATGTCCGATACTTTCTGTTTGATTTCTTTGTCTTACTCTGTTTTACTTTTTGGGCCCTCTCAGTTAATACAGCATTCCTACTAGTCTTTGGATTGTATAAATCATCCAACTTCAATGCCAAAATCTCCCTCGCCTTTTTCCGGTTTTGTTCCTGAGACCTTGTCGCTTGACAAGTAACTACTATTCCAGTTGGCTTGTGAGTCAACTGCACTTTTGAGTTTGTCTTGTTGATCTTTTGTCCACCAGGACCTCTACCACCTTTAATGAAACTCTCTTCAATTTCTTCTTCTTTGATCAACCACTTTGGTCGAGGAGGGAGTTTGTTTTTTTTCGGAATAGCATTAAGAGCGCGAGCAGTTGTGAAAAGTCTCGTTGGATATCGCAACATGTAGGACTGAGTCTTTTTCGTTTTTGCTTGTGCCTAATCATCTGATGGAGCAGATGGAATGCGATCCTTTTGTGCTACCACATGTAGATACGCTACCAGGTCCCATTTCAAAAAGAATGTTTGTGTAACGCGTGTAAACAAACAAATGTTACACAAAAATGCAGATTTTGAATAATTTAACTCAATTGGGATAAATAATAGTATACGATTACACGTTCTTTTTTTTATAAAAATTTATCACAGTTCATTCTCAGTTTCCTCCTCCTTATTCACCAAGATCCCACTATTCAACATTCATTTCTTTGCTTGTGGAACTAGAATCGAATCAGCACTAAACTCTTCAGAGAACTATAGACAATATCTCATTGATTCTCATTCACACGGAAATTATGTCATTTGAACGTCCAAGCGTGTACTCAGCGCCAGTCTTGCAAGGTGAAAGTCCAAGTGATGACTCTTTCAACCAGATTACCAAAGCGTTTCGTAAATTTATATTAGAATTTAGGTTAGATTCACAATTCATTTACAGAGATCAATTACGTGAAAACTTGTTGATCAACAACTACTTTCTCAAAGTGGATAGTGAACACCTTATTGGATTTAATGAAGAGTTGAACAAAAAATTAACGGATGACCCGTCTGAAATGATTCCACTTTTTGAGGTTGCCATAACTGATATTGCTAAGAGAATAGCCTACTTGTCAAAAGATGAAATTCCAACCAATTTTCCAACTTGCCAATTAATCTTGTATTCACAAGCCAACAAAGTCTCAATAAGACACTTGGACTCTGAACACATTTCTAAAATTGTTAGAGTGAGTGGTATCGTTATTTCTGCCTCCGTTTTGTCATCAAGAGCTACTGAAGTGCAATTGATTTGTCGTCAATGTAAGCACACCATGCAGTTGAAGGTCAAGTCTGGTTTTGGTCCTATCCAGTTGCCTAAATGCCAGAGCCCTCACAATATAGACCCCAATTCAACTCAAGAAAAATGCCCCCAGGATTCATATGTTATCGACCACGATAAATCTCATTTTGTTGATCAACAAGTACTAAAGTTACAAGAATGTCCCGACATGGTTCCTGTAGGTGAAATGCCGCGTCACATTTTGTTGCAAAGTGATAGGTACTTGACTAATCAGGTTGTACCAGGTACAAGAGTAACTGTTGTTGGTATATACTCAATTTTTCAATCCAAACAAAGAGCAGGTAATAGCAGCGCTAGCAATGTTGCCATACGTAATCCTTATTTGAAAGTCCTCGGAATCCAAACAGATATTGACAATGGTGCTAATGGGCAAGGTATCACCTTTAGTGAAGAAGAGGAAGAAGAGTTTTTAAAATTGTCAAGAATGTCAAACTTGTACGAGGTATTTGCCAATTCGATTGCCCCTTCAATTTACGGGAACCTGGATATCAAAAAGGCAATCACGTGTCTCTTGATGGGTGGGTCCAAAAAGATTCTTCCAGATGGAATGAGGTTGAGAGGAGATATCAATGTCTTGTTGTTGGGTGATCCGGGTACAGCTAAATCTCAATTGTTGAAATTTGTTGAAAAAATTGCCCCCATTTCGGTGTATACCTCCGGTAAAGGTTCATCTGCCGCTGGTTTAACTGCTTCTGTGCAAAGGGATCCTCAAACTAGGGATTTCTACTTGGAAGGAGGTGCTATGGTGTTGGCTGATGGTGGGGTTGTGTGTATCGATGAGTTTGATAAAATGAGAGATGAAGATAGAGTGGCCATTCACGAAGCCATGGAACAGCAAACGATTTCTATTGCCAAGGCTGGTATTACAACAATCTTGAACTCTCGAACATCAGTCTTGGCTGCCGCTAATCCAGTATTTGGAAGATATGACGAATTCAAATCACCTGGAGAAAACATTGATTTTCAAACGACCATCTTGTCGAGATTTGATATGATCTTCATTGTCAAAGACGATCACAACGAGAGTAGAGATCTTTCCATAGCTCATCATGTTATGGATGTTCATGCTGGTGGCAAAACACAAGAATTGCAACAAGAAGGTGAGATTCCAGTGGAGACAATGAAGAGGTATATTCAATACGTCAAATTGAGGTGTGCGCCACGTTTAACCGCTGAAGCTTCCGAGAGGTTATCGTCTCACTTTGTATCCATCAGAAGAAGATTACAAATCAATGAAAAAGAAATGAATGAAAGATCGTCAATTCCTATCACCGTTCGTCAATTGGAAGCTATCATTCGTATAACAGAATCCTTGGCCAAATTGAGATTGAGTCCAGTAGCCACTGAAGAACACGTTGAAGAAGCTATTAGGTTGTTTACTGCGTCTACTATGGATGCTGTTGATCAAGGCTTTGGAAACAGCGCTGATGCTAATTTGAATGCCGAAATCAAAAAGGTCGAGCAAGAATTGAGAAGAAGGTTACCGATTGGATGGTCTACTGCTTATAGAACTTTGAGAAAGGAGTTTGTCGATTCAGGTAAAGCTAGCAGCTCGGCATTGGAAAAGGCTTTGTATATTATGGAGAGACATGAAGTTATCAAGTTTAGACACCAAGGTCAAAATATACTCAGAGTCGGTGTTTAGCGCTACAACAGGTTCTTCAATTTTAATAGTGGATATTAGACGTGTGTATTATAATTTTACATATATAATTCGTGAAACCTTGGTTTCTTCTTGTTCTGTTTCTCACGCTTTCAATATTATGATAACAGAATCACCTCTCAAAAACAACTTACTAATAAATCTCTCCCTAGAGACACTTTTGGTTTGATTGAACTCATTCTTCACTGTTTCGGTCCACAACTCCTTGACATTCTCCAATACCAAGTTACAATGTCTATCAAAAGCTCGAATCTTACCAACTAGTTTGTGATTGTTCCGACACGATATTATCACTGGAGTATTTTCTTTCTGTGCTTGGTTAATTAATGACATTGGTCCATGTAAAAATTCAAACTCTTCCAACTTGGCAAGTTCGAGTTCAGTTAGCTCTGAACGTGGACGGTTTATGAATTCACTAAATGGGAGAGAAGTTAGTAACAGGATTAGACACAATACATCCATTCGTGTGAAGATACATACCTCATTGTTGGTGCTGCAATATGTCAAGTATCTGGTAATAATGTACTGCTAATGAATTGCTATTCTCTCCTTTGGGTAGCAATATCTTGTCGGTATCCTGGTAAGCACTGCAAGACAAGCTAGGTGATGTTAAAGCTGAATTTTTTTTGTGGTTTCTCTGGTGCGAGTGAAGAGTAGTATTGGTACTTGTAGACAAACAATTTATATTCTATTTAGGTGGCAAAGCCAATGGAGCTGTTAGTACAGTTCCTCTCCTGATGGTTGTTTCTATACGATCCTTCAACACCTTTGAGGCACACTCTACCTTCAAAGTCCTGTAATCTATATTAGCAACACTCTTTCCAATTGTTATCCTAGCCTTCTCATCTTCTAAATTCTCCAAAGATTCACCAAACTGAGCTTCCAATAAAAGCTGAAGTTGAGATATCCGACTCGCAATATCTGACTTGGAAGTCAACGAAGTGTCATTCTCAAATTCTTGTTTGATGTGGGGATGTTGATGATTATGAGAATGTTGTGCCGATGACATCTTCACTGATGCTGGAGACGAATCAATCGAATATAGTATAGCAATGATACTATCTGCTAATGAATCGGCCATTAAATTGTCATTAATCCACTCCACCGAGATGTAAAGTCCGGGACCTTTTGATCTATCTATTAAAATGTCTACAACGTCCATAACCACACATTCCCATGACTGTGCATCATCATTGATAACATTGATGTAACCAAACATTTGCTCCAAATGCCAAATCATCAATGGTAAATTTGCATTGATTTTGAGATTCATTTTGGACTTGACTATCGATGTGGATAACTGAGTAAACTCGTTCAAATCTTGCAACTGAACAAGATCCAATTCAAAATCTTTTGCAACGAGTACTCCGGAAACAACTTGACCCGGTTTGAAAGTGCTTAGTGTTCCATTGACTTGTCTTTTTTTCTCGGAATCTTCGTCGTCCACCTCCTCCATTTTGACATCATTTCCGTCATTATCAACTTCAGTCAATTTCTCCTCAATCTCATGTTTCAAAGTCTGCAATTGCTCTTCTGCAAGTGAACCAAGCACTTTAGCAATCTTTAATCCCTTGAATGGAATAGTAAGCTCTTCACAATTCCTGGGGTTGAATACCTTGACCTCTTTGTCGGTACCCTTTCGTGAGGAATATTTACTCAACAACGCCGATTTCAACCTACCCATAGGAACTGAGTCACCATGTACCAAAATGATTTTCGAAGGAGATACCTTGTCAATGAATTCGGAATTTTGCTGAAAATCAACATGCGCAGCAAATGAAATCTCTTCAATTCCAATTCTTCTGGGGATACTCAAATCTGGGTTATTTAATGATTGGATTACTTGTGGTTCCTTCAACAAATCCTTTGCCATTGTTCCTTCTACGGAGTATCCTGTCAATATCACAAGATTCTTCTGTTCTGGTGCCCACTTTTCTAGCAATTGTCTGGATACTCCTGCTTGCAACATACCCGGCGTTGCTACAACTACGGATGGACCCAAATCTGAAAATTTTGAAAGGTTTCTGATTGACTTGATATACTTAAAATCAAACGGGCTAGACTTTGAATCATCAGAAGAAGACGAGAGCCGTATTTTATCATTCATGATACCAGTGTATGTTTCGTAAACGGCCATACATTTTCTAGCTAGATCAGAGCAGTAATAAACACTGACATTCTGTAGATCTTCGTTTTTTTCCCAATATTCGTCAAGAATCAACAATAGTTCTTGGGCGTTACCCAAGGCAAATACTGGCAACAAAACACGTCCTCCCTTTGTTAGCGTTGCATGGATGTGGTTCGTAAGTTTCGTCTCCAACTCAGCTCTGGGCTCTAATGTACCAGTTCCAAATGTTGACTCAGTAATTAAAACGTCAGGTTTGACTGGTGGGACTTCGGCGGAAGGTAAATGACGATTTTCTTCTCTGGAATAATCACCTGTGAAAAGTATCTTCAACCCGCCAATTTCGATCAAATACATACAAGCACCAAGAACATGGCCGGCGTAGTAAGCTGTGAACCGGATTCCATCAACTTCCATTGTCGAGTGAAAATCAATAGTCTCAATTCTGTCAAAGGATTTAAATATATCGTCATCTGTGTATATATTCCCACCTTCGTCATTACTACTAGTACTACCACCGCCTTCCGTCCTTGAGTTTCCAATGGATGTCACTCTCACAAAGTCTTGCATTAACCAGCGATATATTGCTTTAGTTGCATGTGTCATGAAAACCTTGCCTCTGAAATTTGATTGTTGCATTACATAGGGTAATGAAGCTGAATGGTCCACATGGAAATGACTCACCAACAAAATGTCCACTTTGGACAAGTCGTATTCATCAAAGTACGGAAATGATGCATGTCCACTCAATGCTGGGTGCATCCCGGCATCCAACATAATAACTTTGTTTTTGTACTCAATGATATGGCACGATCGTCCCACCTCATTACACCCTCCAAGCCCAAAAAATTTGAAACTTTCTTCATTGGAGAAGGAGGCATCCTTTTCGCCCATGATTTGTTCTTGTGAGGTATTGCTCTTGGCGATATATATATATATGTGTGTACGTGTGTTTGATTGAATCTTGTTACTTTTTTCTTCTCTTTTTTTTCAATAATGGATTTCTCACACCAAACATCTTTTGTGCTTCAACTGAATTTCATACTGATGGCCCCGATTCTACATCAAAGCGTTATTGAAAAGAGAGTGTGTGTCAAAAATGAAGCTAAAGCTTATGACTAGAAACATTGAGAAACTCAAAGATACTTTGGCACTCATATCCCATCTTCGGAAGTTTATCATACTTAAAATCACGTCAAAAGAACTCAGTGTTATACTGGTAAACACTGGATCTGCCAACCTGGAGCCACAAGTATGGTGTAAGTTCACCACCTCGAGTCTATTCGAAAGCATGGAGATTCAGAGTATGAGAGACAACACCATTCTGATGGAGATAAATATAGATCTACTACTACAAACTTTGAGAAACTTTGACAAAGCCAATAGTGAGGGGTTAAATATAAGGCTACAGCGAACTGATGCAAGTGGGGAGCAGGGAACAAGCACAAAAAACGGACGAACAGCGTCGTTGGCCTTGTTCTATTCCAATATCAACGTCAACTCCAATGTTATTAACCACACTTTCAGAATACCTGTAAAGATATTAAAGGAAGCTCAGGATTTTTTTCAGGAACCATCCCACTCCGATGTTGGGTTGATAGTGAGACTACCCAATGAGTTTATCGCCATATTCAAGCGTTTAGAGAAATTCAAGAAAACAACGTTCAACGATATTGTGGCAATACAAGCAAACAACAGAGATACAGGAAGCTTGCGGTTCGTCTTGGAGGAAGATGGCAAGTTTAAAGTGACAGTGGGTTGGAATACGAAGCTTGAGTTCCATAAGCCCATATCAAATGATGCGGAAACCATACGAGAGTCATTGAGAAACGTTGATACAATGATGCTGGATCACTCAGAACTCGAGGGGACCCCGGAAGTGGTAAACATCAGTGTTAAATTAAAGGATTGGCAACTGGCGTCCAAAATTGTAGGACGTTGCAAAACCGTGATTCTATGTATAGGTCATAGAAATTGTAGTCTCCATTGTTTGCTAGATGAAACCGAAGATGTGGAACTAGTATACTTTATAAACGGTGTGAGAAATTTGTAAATGTAATAGAAATTGAGTCATAGAAAGTTGCAAAAAAGTTTTGGCAAAGGGTGTCTTTTTTCAAACAGCGCTTTTCAGCGTTTGCTATTTTTTTCAACTTGTACCATTGTAGACTCTTCCCACAATAATATTTCACTAGAACACAATGGTTGAACCCAGGACATTGGATAGAGAAGATCCAGACTTCTTTGGTGCAGGACCTGCACTTTTGCCCACCGATGTATTGCAACAAGCTGCGTACGACTTAATCAGCTACGAAAATGACATAGTTGGTGTTGCCGAAATTTCACACCGCTCAAAGCCAGCAATTGCGATAATTGATGACACTAAAGACAACTTGAAGAAATTGCTTGCCATTCCTGACAACTATGAAGTGTTTTTTCTTCAAGGTGGAGGTACCACTGGGTTTTCCTCTATAGCTTACAATTTGTTTGCCAATCACGCCAAAAGAACTGGTAAGAAAGGAAGAGCTGCATATGCAGTCACTGGTTCTTGGTCAGCAAAAGCTACAGAGGAGGCCAAGCGTTTGGGTTTTGAAGTGGATATCGCTGTGAATACAAAGTCTATAAATTATGGTGACATACCACCTTACTCAGAGTGGGAACCAATCAAAGAAAACACTTCCTATTTATGGGTTTGCGATAATGAGACTGTTCATGGGAATGAGTTCAAGGATACGCCAGGCTCAGAATATTTGCCTAAAGGTGTTGAGCTAGTTGCAGACATGTCGTCAAACATCTTATCGAAAAAAGTTGACATTAGCAAGTATGGACTCATTATGGCAGGCGCGCAGAAAAATGTGGGTATTGCTGGCTTGACGATTTACATAATCAGGAAAGATTTATTGGATCAAGCTTCCGATGAAGAGTTGAGAAAGTTGAATATTCCTTTGCTGCCTATTGCCACGCATTTCCCGACCGTTGTGAAAAACAACTCGGCTTACAACACAATTCCTATCTTTGCGTGTCAAATCTTGAAATTAGTCACTGAAAAGCTCCTCAAAGAGGGTGGTCTCGAAGCAAAGGAGAAACTCAACAACAAGAAAGCAGAATTATTGTACAAGGTTTTGGATTCTTATCCGGGTTTTTACAACTTACCAGTGAAGAACCCCGAAGTTAGATCCAACATGAATGTAGTGTTCAAGTTACCAAGTGAAGAGTTGACTGCTAAATTCATTGCTGAAGCTGACGCTGCCAAATTGAAAGGTTTAAAAGGCCACAGATCAGTTGGCGGTATCAGAGCCTCTATTTACAATGCAGTTCCAACTTCGAGTGTAGAAAAATTGGCAAAATTTGTGGATGAGTTCGCCAAGGCTAATAGTTAAACATTGTATAGTCTTTGAATGTACAATTGAATATAGTGACGGTTAGTGTGCCTTCCACTTGTGTAGCGAAATGAAAAAAGAATTGAAACTTTTCAGTTGATGCAACAAACATACGATCAAAGGAAATGTTTCTACCGTCATGGCGTCACATACGTACTTCACTACGATATAGTCGCATCCGAATAAGGTGCCACTACTCACTGACATCTTCATTAAATGTATTATCCACCGAAGAAAAGCGACAAAAACTAAGCCAAGATAAATTTCGTAAAGAATTGGAGGAACGAATTTCCAAGATTCCTATTGCAAACTACCGCAATTTCAGCATTGTAGCACATGTGGATCATGGCAAGTCAACACTTTCGGATAGACTTTTGGAGCTCACGGGTGTTATTCAACCAGGCTCCAAGTCACAGGTGCTCGATAAGCTAGATGTTGAAAGGGAACGAGGCATCACAGTTAAGGCCCAAACAGTCTCGATGATTTACAATGATCCAAAGTCCCGGGAAGATTTTCTACTTCATTTGGTTGATACCCCTGGTCATGTTGACTTTAGAGCGGAAGTTTCGAGGAGTTATGCGTCTTGTGGTGGTGCATTGTTGTTGGTCGATGCGTCTCAAGGAGTCCAAGCACAAACAGTTGCGAATTTTTATTTGGCTTACAGCATGGGCCTCAAATTGATTCCGATTATAAACAAAATTGATCTAGATCTGGCTGACATTCCAAGGGCCGTTGAGCAAGTGGAGTCTACTTTTGAATTGGATCCCAAAGATTGTATTCCGGTGAGCGCAAAAACCGGTTTGAATGTGAAGGATATTATCCCGTCCATTATAGAAAAAATCCCAGCACCTTCGGGAGATGTCAATAAGCCATTGAAAGCTCTACTTGTGGACTCATGGCACGATCCCTATGTTGGTGTTGTGATGTTGATACACGTAGTGGATGGTAAGTTGAAAAAGGGAATGAGGGTGCTTTCTGCGCATTCAAACAAATCGTATGATATCAAAGAGGTGGGAATAATGTACCCTGATCGAACGCCTATGGATTGGATTAAAGCTGGCCAAGTGGCATATGTGATTCCTGGAATGAAAAACCCAAGGGAAGCTTTGGTAGGTGACACATTTTTCCAATTGGGGAAAAGTGAAGGATTAGAACCTCTCCCTGGTTTTGAAGAACCCAAGCCAATGGTGTTTGTTGGAGCATTCCCCGCTGATGGTCGAGACTTTAATGCAATGGATGACCAGATGCAGAACTTGGTGTTGAATGATAGGTCAGTGACGTTGGAAAAGGAAACTTCAAACGCTTTAGGCTTGGGTTGGAGACTAGGATTTCTAGGTTCATTGCATGCCTCAGTATTCAAGGAGAGATTGGAAAATGAGTATGGAGCTAAAATTATTCTTACTGCACCAACAGTACCCTATAAAGTCGTTTATCGTAATGGAAGGGAGAAGATTGTTACCAATCCTGACGAATTTCCCACCAACAAGATCGGAAACGAAGTTGACTGCTTTATGGAGCCGTATGTTGAGGCTATTATGACATTGCCAAATGAATACGTTGGAACTGTGATGACACTTTGTTTGAATAATAGAGGCGAGCAAAAGGATATTGAGTATTTGAACACAGGACAGGTGATGCTAAAGTACGAGCTCCCAATGGCGCAATTGGTGGAAGATTTTTTTGGCAAACTCAAGGGTTGCACCAAGGGGTATGCCTCGTTGGATTATGAGGACTCTGGTTATAAAAAATCAGATATTGTCAAGATGGAATTGTGCGTTAATGGTGAGCCACAAGATGCATTGACAACAATCATACACAAATCTCAAGCATTGACTAAAGGTAAAGATTACGTCACAAGATTCAAAAAATATCTTCGCTATCAGTTGTTTGAAGTTGCTATACAAGCAAAAGTCAACAATAAAGTAGTTGCAAGAGAAACGATAAAAGCCAAGAGAAAAGACGTTACACAGAAATTACATGCCGCCGATATCTCACGTTATAAAAAGTTATTGGAGCGACAAAAGGAAGGTAAAAAGCAAATGAAGGCTAGTGGAAGAGTAACCATTGGCAACGACGCTTACCAAGCATTTTTACGACGTGATGATTAAAAATCGTCTTGTATATACAAAAATTTTATAGACCCGCCATGTACTTTTAACAGTTTAGTTTCTTAAAAACTTCTTGTAAAAGATATTATCCGACTCATCGATGAATGTGTAACCAATCTTTTGCAAAAATTCTTGAAATTCAGCTTCGGACCCATCTGGTAAGATAAACCCACACAAAACCTTACCAACGTCGTGACCGTGGTTTCTGTAATTGAATAAACTGATATCCCAGTCGCTCTTCAATGCTTGCAAAAAGTTGAACAAAGCATTCGGTTTCTCTGGAAACTCAAACAGGTACAACTTTTCATTTTCGGTTCTCGAAATGTGTGACTTTCCACCAACCAAATAACGACCGTGCGACTTTGCCAACTCATTCTCCGAAATGTCAACAACTTCGAACCCTGCCTTTTCCATGGCATCTATGACAGCTGGTTTTTCAACCTTTTTGTCAGCAACGTTAAAGGATACAAAAATGTTGGCTTTCTCGAGTCCACTGCATCTGTATGAAAATTCGGTTATTGCTCTTGGGTTGATGAGATGTTGCAACACTGCAAATTCACCAGGTTTTTCCGGTATAGTTACAGCTAATGACACCTCTTTACCTTCACCCAAAACCGCTCTTTCACTGACAAATCTCAATCTGTCAAAGTTCATATTTGCACCCGACAAAACAGGGACATAAGTCTTATTCTTGTGATCAATTTCTGGATGACTCTCAATATACTTTTTCAATCCTGCCACTGACAAAGCTCCTGAAGGTTCAGTGATTGACCTTGTGTCCTCAAAAATGTCCTTTATTGCTGCACAAATTTCATCTGTATTAACCAACACAACCTCATCAACCAAATCTTTACACAATCTCCAAGTCTCATCTCCGAGAACCTTGACAGCAGTTCCATCGGCAAATTGACCAACTTTATCCAATTGTGTCAGCTCCTTGTTCTTTAACGACTGGTATAAAGCATTGGCATCATACGTTTCAACTCCAATTATTTTTACATGCGGCGCAATGTGTTTCAAATAAACTGCAACTCCTGCTATTAACCCTCCACCTCCAACTGGAACAAAAATAGCATCTAATTTGTCTAGTCTCAACTGTCTTGTAATTTCCAATGCAACAGTACCTTGACCTGCGATAACATACGGATGATTAAATGGAGGGATATTTACCAAATTATTTTCCTTGCTTAATCTGGCACACTCCTGCTTTGCAGAATCGAAATCATCTCCATATAAAACAACCTGTGAGCCCAATCTCGAAACATTGCTGTATTTTATTGAGGGAGTGGGAGTTGGCATCACAATGGTGGCTGGAATGTTTAGCTTGTTTGCCGAGTATGCAACTCCCTGTGCATGGTTACCAGCAGAGCACGCAATAACACCAGACATTGGCTGTTTTGCATTAGAATGCAAATGAGCAATCATATTGTATGCACCTCTCAACTTGAATGAAAAAACAGGTAACAAATCCTCACGCTTCAAGTATATGTTTGAGCCACATCTTCTGGATAAATTAATTGCATGCGACAAAGGCGTGCCTGCGTCCAGGACAACATCATAAACCCTTGAGGTTAAAATCAATTTTATGTAGTCTGGTTGCTTTGAATTGCATCCTTGAGAGTTTTGTATAAAGTCTGATTCTGAAAGCTCTGGCCATTTCGTCTCAATTGCAATTGTAGAATTTGTTCTGATAGATGATCTGCTCAGATGTAGGAGAACAGGTGCTAGGAGTTGCCTAGATGCAACAATTGGACTTAGCCTGATCATTAACTAAAATGGGTTATAAATATGTGTGAATTATTGGAAATAAATGAATCAACAAGAATTTTGCTGTATCGCTCCAAGAAAAATGGAAGAAGGTACCCTGGAAAGAAACAAAATGCTGGTGTAAAGCTGTCTTGTTATACGAATCTTTAGTATTTATGTGACACTTGATCCTTCAATGTATAGTGTGCATGACATCAATCCGATTGACTCATAGAGTGAGCGCGTAAGTGAAAAATGTGAAAAAAAAAAAAAAAAAAAAAAATTAGACAACAATTTGGCCTAATTGCACGACTGTACAAAAAAAATCTTCCTGTATGTTCAAGTACAAATTTTGTTATCGTTTCCTTGGAAGAGAACTTAAAAAGTGATTGATTTTGCAAAGGCGTTGGGTGGCACAAGCATAACACAAGTAGATCCATCTCAGGTGTATGTTGACAAAGTAGAGGTTGTTCGTTATACCATAATGGAGAGCTAAAGTGAAGCTAAGTGATATACAAGAGAGAACAACCAGTCAGTGGTTTAAATAAATAATAAAAAAAATGGTTGCAAAATTGTCTACGTTAGCAGAAGATACTAGAAATGTGCAACACATCTGGAACCTTAACACCACCTCCGAAAGATTTTGATTTCTGTTCGTTTGTAGAGTGAATTTTGGACGAAACACATTGGCGTACTTCGTGTGAGTAAATACACTAATATGCCAATAAAACTCTTCTCGAGCTCCTCTTGTAAAGTCTTGCATCAAAGAAGCGTAAATAATGTTTAAATTTACACAAAACCACTCACTTTGATGTTAGTGATATTCTCCCTAACCCCCCTGCCAGCCTTACATATATAAAAAGTCCTCCCAACATAACATAAAAATCGATTTAAACAACGCAAACCCTCTACAAATTACACGAAAGTGGGCGTATCATTCGATCTCAAATCATAATTCCCTATTCCTTTTTTTTTGTTATAACAACGACAACTGAATAGAGTCTCTAGTGGTGCAAACGTTTCCTTTGCTTCTTATTTCAAGTTCTATCACCTTTCAAGGTCAGAACACCACGAAGGGAAAGACACATCAAAAGCTTGACAAACACTCAAAACAATTCGTAGAATCTTCATACTAAGAAGAAAGGCACCTTCCCCGTTTATTCACTTATTATGAACTTTGAATATGACAACACCCACTTCTCCAACGATATTGAAATAGATGATACCAAAAATGAGAGCCATTCAAACGACGTGGAGAATTTGTCATTTAATGGAGATAGCACACATTGTTTCACAGTGGATCCACACTCAAACATAAATTTCAACTCTATCGAATGGGAGTACTTGCAGATAGCACAACAATCACTTCACCATCCTCATCCTCATCAGCACAACAACACGCCCCATAATAGTGGACTTGAGGTTTCACCATCAATATCAAATCATACGCTACAGCTGTTGAGGCCAACATTTTCAACTGGGTATGACACTGACAACACTGATCTTCTTGGTATGCTTGACAGCCAGAACCCGAGTAATTTAAATCTTCCAACAAACCAAGATTATCTATCAAGCGATAGTCTTTTGAATCTGTCCGCTAATACTTATAAAGATAGCCATGGATTCAATTTTGAACACCATTTGGACTCCAGTTATTGGGAATATTTGTTGGAGAAGGAGAATATGTTGCACGACAACGAAGACATACCAAATGTAAATACTACCGGGTACAATAATATGAAGTACGACGAAGATGGACTTGGCAAGGTTGACGACGACGTTAATGACAAGGATATCCAGTCCGTACTGTGTTCCCCCAGCACTATCGATGATGAGGACTTAGCTGGTAGCTCAAACAATTATAACCAGAATGACAACATCATGCAATATCATTCAAATGAAGAAACAGCAGAGTTTGGTAAAGAAGAAGATGATGAAGAATGTGTGTGGGATGAACGACTATCTTATGAAAATCACACACGAGCCGAGGATGCCAATTTTTTTAGTGATCCACTCGCACTACAACTCCTGGTGGTAGCTGCTTCTCTGTCGCGACCATCTCCAACTGTGAAGTTAACTAATATCACACGTAATAAGGGTGACAGGTATATAACGACGCCGATTTATGAGTGGCCCGACGATGAAACAACTGGATCGACGAGATTTTACAATAAAATGAAGGTTCGATTATCCTCTTTGGAGCCGAAATGTGTTAGTGATGCTGTTTTAAAGACAGTACGAGAAGAATTTGTAATTCAAGATTCATTCTTGAATGGAGAATCTCCACCGAGTCCCGAAGTTCCAGAACTGATTAGAAAAAGGTCGGATAGAGATGTTGAGTGGACGCCATTGTCAGTTTACAAAGCATACACCAATATAAAGTCGCCCACAAATGGTAAAGAGTCGTATAATAGGTTGGTTCCGTACACTTCATGTATCGGGACATTGAATTATAGGCCAAAGGACCATGCTGCTTGGAAAAGGGCTCCCAACAGGCGTCAATAAAGACGTGAGTAATTTTTTTTAGCACGTGCATTTCACTCGGTAAAGCTCTGATAATGTTTTAAATCCCTCGGCATAAGGTTCGCCTCTTAGATCAACCAACTAATACAATTGAATTGATATCTCTTGAGTACATGTAGTTTGCAAACATTTTTTGTGCGCAGCAGAGACCACGTTGAGAAGATTTACTTGTATAATGGGTCCCGTTACGACTAGGTCACTTGATTAATAGCCAACTTTTGTTGCAAAAAGAAAATTAATAAATAAAAGAGGTACGCAAGAGTGACACATATGTATGAGATTGGAAAAGAGGGAAGGTCATGATCAATTTCTACGTTTCGTAATATACGGTAGTTATTGCATCATGCTTCAACTAGCAAAGAGATTGCTTTTTGTTGTGATTAGGTTTTACGCTTCATTAGCCGCATTAGCTTTTCATTTTCCCACCCACATTAAGTAAATTGTTTGTGTAAGATTAATGTATAAAGTTAAATTGATCTTTCTAAATTAGTTATTGCACGTGCAGTCGAGTAATCAGAAATGATACTGCATATAAGTATTTTTACAAACATTGTTTTTATTCTTGTTCTCCCCCATACATTTTTCATTCATTATCACATACCAATCTCAGAAATATATTTGATTGCAAAAATTTTCCATTTTGTAAAAGACTTATTCTCGACTTCTTTTGAAACCATTTTTCAAGTTCACTTTAAACCTTCTTTTCTCCAGCCTTAACGTTAGTTAAGATTTGTTTGTCTCAGTTCTGCATTTTTCTATTAGAGGGAAAATATCCGAGGTTGATCTTGGAGCAATATTTTATTTATTTTTTGAGAGATGAGTTTGAACAAGGAAGAGGGTATTGCGAAAACGATAGACCAAGTTGATGGAGTTAACTTTGTTACCCAACCAGCCAAATCAGTCCAGTCACCATTTGCTCTGTTGGTAGCTAATGCAAATATTTTAATCAATTCAAACGATCCATATGCAATTGTGGAAAATTTCTTGTTGGATAGAGACAATCAACGCAATGATAGAGGGGACGATGGGTTGGAGGAACTGGACCTTGATTTTGTTACAGTAACTACAGATGCTGCTACTTTGTTGAAGAACTTGCCCTTTTTGTCGGCCTCGTCTTTCAAGAACAACAAGATTGTCAACCACGTGGAAATAAATTACAAAGACTTTACTGCTGTCACAAGTTTGAAAGATTTAAACTTTCCGATCTTGGTGTCACAAACTCCACGTGAAACTTATCAATTTGCAAATTTGGCGTACAACTTGTCTGAGAAATCGAACACCTCGGTTTTTCACTTTTATGTCTCAAATTCCTCATACAAATCCAGTGAAACTATCAAAAATTCTGACGGCGTGTTTTTGAAAGATTTGCAAGGCCTATCATTTGACAAGGTGTTGGCAGAGTTTGATGTCCAACCTTTCGAAATTATAAACAAGAGTCAAAAACAGAAGGATGCCATTCTTTACCTCGGTCAATTAGAGGATGCCTTATTGGAAGCAGCAAATAAAGCTGGAGTCTTGGTGATCAACGTCAAGGTATACCAACCATTTTCCATCTCCCGTTTGCTCAAACTGGTGCCTGCTCAAATTGAAACGCTTACTATTGTTCAACAAGGTAACGGCAACTTTTCGCAATTTTCTCCGTTGCTTCTTGATTTCTTTGCCAACTACTCAGAGCATCAAACTTTGAAAAATTTTACGAGAATTGTATCAGCAACTTTCGGTCCCATTGTCGATTACAATGATGCTTTGACTAAACTTGTATTGAATGTTCACACTGATAAACCATCTCAAAACATATTTTATGGCGAGACAAATGGTGATAAAACTTCAAGTAAACAGCATCAAGAATACGAAAAGGCGGTATCTGAGGCTCATAATTTGGAACAAGCCTACTTGAAGATTCTTCAACAAGTTAATGACACAAACTTGAAGATTTTGAATGAGTATCAAGCCGACAATATCGGATTGCAAACCAATCCTGAATATGGTTTTGGATCATTTTTGTATGATGAAGAACAACAAGAAAATTTAACCAGATTGGTGCAAGTGGCTTTGAAGGAGAACAAGTTCAAAACAAAAGATAATAGCAAGTTGATCGATTTGCTATCACAATGGTTGGTACAGTTGCAAGAGAATGGTGGAGTAGAAAACAGAATACCGCTTGAGGCAATCGACTTGCTAAAGACCGATCAATCCTCAACCACTGCAAGAGAACTTCTTGCTTTGTCGAGTTACTTTACCACCAACAGAAATTGGCTTATAGGCTCAGATGCTTGGTCTTATGATTTGGGTTCATCAGGTGTTCACAGTGTTATCACGTCAGGCAAAAACATCAACATGTTGATCATTGATTCTGAGCCATATAAAGAAAAGTCTTTAGACAAAACCGTCAATGGGTTTAGAAAGAAGGATGTTGGTTTGTATGCAATGAACCACGGTGATTGCTATGTCGCATCAGTGGCAGTTTACTCTTCTTATACCCAGGTTTTACAAGCATTCATCGAGGCTGAAAAGTTCAACGGACCATCCATCGTTTTAGCATATTTGCCATATCATAAGGAGTCCGACAATACATTGGCTGTATTGCAGGAGACTAAAAAAGCTGTTGACACTGGGTACTGGCCATTGTATAGATTTGACCCTAATGCTGCAAAAGAGTCTGACGTCTTCAAATTGGACTCTTCAAACTTGAGGAAACAATTGCAAGACTTTTTGGACAAGGAAAACAAGCTAACCTTGCTTGCTGCGAAGGATCCATTGTTGTCTAGAAATTTGACAGCAAATGCCAACACTGAAGCCAAGCTCATGCAAGCAAAGATTGCTGATGAATCCTATGCAATGTTATTGCTGGGTTTATCCGGCCCACCATTGACCATAGCTTTTGCTTCCGATGGTGGCAATGCAGAAGGTTTGGCCAAGAAAATTAACAGGCAAGCTTTGGGAAGAGGGTTAAAGGCAAATGTTTTGCCCATGGATGATATTTCAATGGAGGATCTTCCAAACGAAACCAATATTGTTTTTGTCACTTCAACTTCCGGTCAAGGTGAGTTCCCTGGTAATGGTAAACAATTTTGGGATGGTCTCAAGAACTCAAATGATTTGGATCTTTCTGGTACTAGGTTTTCTGTGTTTGGTTTGGGTGATTCAGAATATTGGCCAAGAAAGGAAGATAAGCACTATTATAACAAGCCTGGTAAGGATTTACATGCCAAGCTTAAGTTATATGGTGGTGTCGAATTGGCCGAAATTGGTTTAGGTGACGATCAAGATGCCGATGGATTCTCCACTGGATTCAATGAGTGGATTCCAAAGATTTGGGCCGCTTTGGGTGTGGACAATGTTGAAGGTGTTGAAGAACCAAAACCAATCACTAATGAAGATATGAAGCTAGGTTCTGACTACCTCAGAGGAACTATTGCCGAAGGATTGCAAGATGAATCAACTGGTTCCATTTGCGCTGTTGATCAACAATTGACCAAGTTTCACGGTATCTATATGCAAGATGATCGTGACGTAAGAGAAGAACGTAAGGCTCAAGGTCTCGAACCTGCTTATGCTTTTATGGTTCGTGTGAGATTGCCAGGGGGTATTGCCAATCCACAGCAGTATTTGAAGATGGACGAATTGGCTGATGAGAGAGGTAATGGGACATTGAAATTGACAACGAGAGCCACTTTTCAACTTCATGGTGTAGTCAAGCACGATTTGAAACCAGCAATAAGAGGCATGAATGCAGCTTTGATGGATACTTTAGCAGCATGTGGTGATGTTAATAGAAACGTTATGGTATCAGCATTGCCAAATAATGCCAAAGTTCATGGGCAGGTTTCTGCAACTGGTACTTTAATTTCAAACCACTTGTTGCCCAACACAACAGCATACCATGAGATTTGGTTAGAGGGTGGAATGCCATCAGATAAACCAGGAGATAGAGAAGCTTGGGAAAACCGTAAAGAGGGCCCAACCAAGAAGAAAACATTGGTTGCAGGTAATGTTTTGGCTGATGTTGAGCCAATGTATGGTGTAACTTACTTACCAAGAAAGTTCAAGATTGTGATTACTGTACCACCATACAACGATGTCGATGTGTACGCTCATGATATCGGTTTGATTGCAATTATTGAAGATGACATTGTGATTGGATACAATGTGTTAGTTGGGGGTGGTATGGGTACTACTCACAACAACAAAAAGACGTACCCAAGAACAGGATCGATGTTTGGTTTCATCCCAAGAGATCAGATACATATTGCCTGTGAAAAGATTATGTTGGTGCAAAGAGATTTCGGTGACAGGTCGAACAGAAAGCATGCTAGATTGAAGTATACAATTGATGACATGGGTGTCGAAGTCTTCAAATCCAAAGTTGAAGAATTGTTGGGGTACAAATTTGGTGAACCTAAGCCATTCAAGATTGAGAACAACGTCGATCATTTTGGTTGGTGCAAGGATGAATTGGGATTCAATCATTTTACTGCTTTCATTGAGAACGGTCGAATTGAAGATACTCCAGAGTTACCTCAAAAGACAGGTTTGCGTAAAATTGCTCAATACTTGCTCGAAAACAAAAAATCAGGGGAGTTTAGACTAACCGGTAATCAACATATACTCATTTCCAACATCAAAGATGAAGACTTGCAAGATGTCAAGGACTTGTTGGCTAAATATAAGTTAGATAATACTGAGTTTTCAGCATTGAGATTGTCATCAGCTGCATGTGTTGCTTTCCCCACGTGTGGTTTGGCAATGGCTGAGTCTGAGAGGTACTTGCCTCAACTAATCACCAAGTTGGAGAACGCTCTTGAAGACTATGGATTGAGACATGATTCCGTGGTTATGAGAATGACTGGTTGTCCAAATGGTTGTGCTAGACCTTGGGTTGCAGAAGTTGCATTAGTTGGTAAAGCCTATGGTGCATATAACTTGATGTTGGGTGGTGGACATCATGGACAGAGACTAAACAAAATTTACCGATACTCGATTAAAGAAGATGAAATTTTGGAAATATTAAAGGACTTGTTCAAGAGATGGAGTAAGGAGAGAAACGATGGTGAACCATTTGGTGATTGGTGTATTAGAGCTGGGATTATTCAAGAAACCACAGAAGGTAAATACTTCCATGAAGGTATTCCTGAAGATGCATAGTGTATACTATTTATTTAAAACAGATATTAGAACTTTTCAAATACATAGTTGTAGATTCCCCTTATTCGGCTTGCGACTTCACTCTGACTCAAATTAATTTGGTGTTACTCCCTCACCCCCTTGCTATCGCTACATTACTTTCTGTTTGACCAAATTCTTTTTCAATTCCTGAATGTCTTTTATCAAACTTCTAGCTTCTAATCTTTTCCGCCTTTCAACTTGAAGCACATCTTTCAAAGTAACCTGTCGTAATGACACACTAACTTGATTCAATCTTCTAACAACCTTTAGATATGTCTGTTGAGTCGCTTTCTGTAGAGCCTCTTCGTTTTGTTTCGCTACTCTGGAGCGTTCTAGCTTCAAGTGGTTAATCAATGCCTGTTTTTCCTGTTTTGTATATCCCATTGTAGTCTCATGCTGAGTCTCTACCTTTCAATGTGTTATGAGATTTGAGAGTTTTTCGCTCATTATTTTGTGTGGCAAAAAAAAATCATACCCAAGAGTAAAAACTAGATACTATCTGAATTCACTACACCTTAGTTGCATACACATTCAAAATGGTTCTTGAAGCTACAATGATTGCTATCGATAACTCCGAGTATATGAGAAATGGGGATTATCTAACCACTAGATATGATGCACAATTGACTGCTGTTGAGTATATTTTTCAAAATAAGATCAATTCAAACCCTGAAAACACTGTGGGTCTATTGGCTCATGGTGGCACACGCCCAATAGTAATGAGTACGTTGACTACAGACTTTGGTAAGATATTGTCTAGCATTCACGATCTTAAAATCTCCGGCGAAAATCATTTCAGCGATGGACTCGAGGTGGCTGCATTGGCTTTAAAGCATCGTCAAAATAAAGTACAACACCAAAGGATTATAATATTCGTTGGGTCCCCCTTGGAAGAGTCCGATAAGGAATTGGAGAAACTCGCCAAGAAAATGAAGAAGAACAATGTGGCTATTGATATTATAAACTTTGGTGAAGAGAATGTAAATACAAGCAAATTGGAAAAATTCCACTCCATTGTGAACAACCACGATAATTCGCATTTGGTTACAATTCCACCAGGGCCAAGGTTGCTATATGAAGTAGTTGCCACTTCTCCAATTTTGATGGAAGAAGGTGCTTTCGGAGGTGCAGGTAGTGGTGGTGATGAACAGGACTTTTTCGGTGGAGGTGTTGCCGGTGCAGGAGACATTATTGACCCCAACATGGATCCTGATTTGGCTTTAGCATTGAGGTTGTCTTTGGAAGAAGAGAAGGCCAGACAAGAGAGGGAAGCTGCTGAAAAAGCTAAAAGCGAAGGCGGAGGAAGTGATAAGCCCGAAGAGTCGAAAAAGAATGATCAAGACGGGGACGGTGGGGATCAAAATCAAGATGTCAAGATGGAAGATTCTAAATAGAGTAGTAGTAATAAAGTCGGGTGCATCCGTGGTCGTTTAGTCGATCCTTACACTTTATCTCCCCTCTCCTTTTTTTTCCTATAAGTATTTTTGAGTGCTCTTTTCTCAAAGGTGGTTGCAAAACTTTACTCACCTCTTCACACCAATTTTCACATACACATAGAGTCACCCATAAACCATCATAATTCTCAAAACAAACATGCGAAGAAATAATATCCATCAAGCTCAAAGTCCATCGAGAAGACCTTTGGTCAACACAAAGATTACAATAGTCTCTGCTCCAAATCAACACATTTCAGTATCATACCAAAAAAATCAAGTTGGGCAAGAAGCAAGAATACCTGAGAAACTTATCCCATCAAGCAAGGATTTACTGTTGAAGCCCATTCAGCTGACTAAAGCGCACTTTACTGATGCTTATTCAAAAGTAAGTTTTTCTTCTATGTACCAATTTTTTACATTTATTTTTACTAACTAAAGTTCGTATTTAGGGAAAATGGAACCTTTCAAAAGTCCCTTGCCCCCCTTTCATGGAGGATTCGGGATACATGAAGCCACCAGAGAGCTACAACGAAATTTCAAGATTGGAAGAGGTCACCAAATTTAAGGATTTGGAACATTGGACTAGCTCTAAATTTTTCACCAAATTATTGTCAAAGTTAAGAAAAGAATTCAAAGTATGTGGTGTTTCCATTTCATTGATTGATAACCTCAAATGTTACTACAAATTTGAAACATGTTTAGGAATTGCCTCTGTCCCTCGTTGTGTGGCAATTGATTCGCATGCCATCTTATCAAATGGCTATTTCTTATTGTTGGACGCTTCTCAAGATTGGAGAACCCGTACAAATCCATTGGTTGCTGGACCGCCAAATTTGAAGTTTTATTGTGGAGTGCCGTTGTTAACTGATAATCAGGAGGTTATCGGAATATTAGCCATATTTGACAATCAATCTAGGAAAGGATTTTCTGAGGAATCATTTAACTCTTTGTTTTCGTACAGAGACGGAATTATGAAGTACTTAGAGCTGCCCTTTGAAGATAGGTATCGCCAACCTTATCAAGGGCTCACTGACTCTTTGTTATTATATGGCAATAGAGCCAAAGTGGATTCTCTTCTGGAATTAAGAATGGAGTTGGGAAGACCTACAACTAACAAATCGTCATTAGTTTATGAAAGGGACGGTTCGGGTGGTCCTTATAACCAAAATCAGAATGTTCGCTTCTACGCATTTAACAAGCAGGTCAAGAGGGAATCTTCAACTCATGAATCAGAAAAGAAGGAAAAGTTTTCAAGAGGTGGTATTGTAAACGACCAAAGTACGGGTCATTACCGCTTGAAATCCTCTCCGCCCACAGACTTCATTGACGACAAGAGGATGTGGCATATGCTATTAAAAGTTGGCTCCTTGAAAAAAGCTGCAAGTGTGTTGTCAAACTTATTATCCACGTCTTACGGATATGATTTGGTTTACCTTTTGGAAATACGAGTAGCTGAAAAATGCCGGATTTTGGGTGACTATTTTCCTCCAGGGATCGATAAGGTTGATATGGACCTGTTCAAATATGCAAACAAACTTGTAAAGTCAAGAAAATTGCCAGACGAGTTTATGACGAGATTAGTGGGTCACCACAATCAGCACACCACTGGCACAATATCGCAGTCCAAGTTTGAAAAGTTTTACCAGAGCTCAATACATTACAAGGCTTTTATATCAGAGTTTGGGTTGGAGTATACAAATTTGAAGCGGGACACACTATTTAATCATGGTTTATTAATGCCATTCTTTAGACATGACTCAAAATTAGTTAGGAGCAGTGTGACTAAAAAGGACACGAGTTCCAAGTATGTCGATTTGTATTTAAGAAGTGGGGGTTTTCTACTTGTACTATTTTCGGGCAAGAACAAACCAGTTGATAGTGAAATGGTATCTGCTGTATTCAATCACGCGTGCACATATAGAAAGATTTATATCAGCTCTCAATAATTCGGCAAAACTCATGGATCCACTTGTCGCATTAATTCCATTGCAAGTTCCTCATCTTCTTCTTCTTCTTCGTTTTCTTCAAACTGATATTCTTCATTGTTTGAGATCTTGGGAGCAGCTCTGGTTGATTTTTCAAAAATTGCGTCTACGTCGTCATCCTCCAAGTCATCCCAAGCGTCATCTGCTGTACTCTTTGCAATCTCCGTTGTTTCTGTCCTGCCTTGTATTTCACCGTTGGTCGTTGTACCAACTCGCATAAAATCCCACTCGACATCGTCATCGTCGTTATCTGCAGTTACAGCTGTGGGCCTAAGTTCAAGTACACCGCCATCTTCTTCCATACGTAAAGCATTGTTATCCTCCGCCAGTGTTTCTTTGCTAATTTGATGACCGTTTTCATTTTCATCGATAATCCCTTTAGCTACCTTTAGCTTGTAAATTTGCTTTTCAATCAACTCTCGTCTATACAAACGAAGCTGCGAGGATTTGTGACCCAAAGATCTGATAAGATAAGCGCAATCTTTAAAGTTTGCTTTGGGGAACATACCATGGCACCATAGTTGATAAAATTGCAAAATTGACACTAAATTCTTGTACTCATGTTCGTGTTTGAGCTGAGTTGAGGGTTTGTAATTGGGCTGGATGGAAATTTTCTCCTTCTCTTGTTTGTAAAATTCCTTGTCATGTTTGTCAATAATTCGAAGTAATCTTCGTTGATTCTTTATCAAGTATGGCAATCCTCGAGGGTTATGCAAGAGTCTCTCTTCATCGATCCTGGCAATCTTTTTCCTAGTTTTAAGCTTCAACGGTTCATCAATTCCAAGTAAAGCCGAATCGTCTAGCAAGTTGTTACTGTTGGTACCATTTTCGTTAGTTGCTTCGTCCATTATATGATCATTAGATGACATGACGTGGATTGAGGGTATAGCCAGTTTGTTTTCTTTCTATCTAATCTATCTGGTGAGAAAAAAAGTGTGAGGATCCACGCGTAGCGCGTTTTAGTGCGGCGCTGTATACTTCACTTCGTCCTGGTAGCTCAATCTCTCATCGCATCTTCACTTGTTTCTCAATAGATAGATATGACATATTTAGTGGAATATCTCCCACGACTCAATCGCTTGTCTATTGAAATAGTGGATGGTGCTTTTCATGCTGTTACTGGGGTAAAACTCGAAGGTGATCAATTCATCACAATATCTATCAGAGCCAAAGACCTGATAAAAATTAGATGTCCCTTGGCCGTCAAAAGCGCAACTCCAACCAGCGTCAAAACTCTGGGCTCGAATCTTCAAATTTCGTTAGAGGTGGACCCGCAAATAGATACTGAACTGGCAAACAACGTTGGCGATGGTCCAGATAAGTGGTCATGTGGGTGGTTAAAAAGTCATACTTCCAAGTTGGGATCCAAAAACGAGTTCCAATTCCGATGTAGCAATTGTCAACTTGAACTAATTGACTCACTCGACTTTATATTCAAAGACATGCCTGGAGATTATTGGTATGAGCTCATGGAATTTTGGCATTGCCATAAACCAGAGAATAATCAACCCACAGACAAAGATTATGGTATATTGAAACCGAAGAATAACAATACCATAATCATTGGATCATTCTATTTGTTGCAAACCATTAACAAGTCTCTACAACTACTTGAAAGTGATGGCGACGAAGCTCTCTACGTTTGCAAAGCATGTCGTCAAGTTATTGGCGACAAATTTCAAAATGTGATACGATTGCTCAAGTGGAAATTAGACCTCAAATTCACAGCAGGGAGTGGGACCTTGATTTCTATATACAATCCGTTGCTTTATGCAGTGAATTTGTTTACTACCAAGATGCAATCCCTGGCGATAAGAAAGTTTGCCATTGAAGTTGATGCAAAGAGTGTGTATCTATGGATACTAAATACAGATGTCGATGTGACAATAGACGGACGAGATTTTCGCAAATGCTTGAAAGTTTTGTGGTTCTCGATTGCAAAGGGTGGTGAAAGTTACGGCGGTTACGAACAGATGGAAATACCGTACAAGGAGGTGAGAGATAAACTTTCCCTGGCATTGCAAGAAAATACAATACACTCTAATGTTGAAATTGGTTCTATAAAATATCTAGTCAGCTACCTACCCACATTGGTATAACTTTTTCATCTTTCTAATACCTCCTTCACAATAGGGACAACTTGCTTTCGGGTAGCTGTAACTTTCTTTTGGTTGAAAATTTTCAAATGCGCTTCTTTACTATTAATTGCGTTTGTCAAAGAGCTGATAGCGTCGCTTTTGTACAAATCGGTACTCAATTCGAGCTGCTTCCAAACGAGTTGATACAAGTCTGCATATCTCACATTTTCTCCTTCATAATAATAGCAAAATTCTCTAGTATAAATACCAGTCTCTTTTTGAGTAAAAGACGATGTTATGACTAACAAGTCAATCTGGTTTGTTTCTAAAGTCTTTGCTAGATCTTTCTTGATATCTTCAACCGAAAACTTGCTTGTGACCCACAGTAACGGTTTGCCTATGGAACTGAAACCAACCCTGTCTTCATGAATAAACTTGAACTGTTTGTAATCCTTTCTCAAAATTTCGGCAAAGCTAAATCCGCTGATATCTTTCTTTGCTGTTTTCAACGTTCTGTAGAAATCATCATAGCTTGATTGTGTTGTAAAACTAACAGTGTCACCATCTAGGATTTTTTTGTAAAACTCTAAAGCCTTAACATCGGGATCTTCAACCTTTTGTGTCATGTTGGTGGTATCGATCAACAAAGGAGCTATCAACAACTCAATTACATCCTTATTCGTTTTCCAAAAACTTTCATCTCCAGCTATCAACTTGTGAAAGTATTGAAACACTAACGTCGAATTTGAGCCACACGTTCTAATCACTCTTGGATTAGCATTTTGGAACATTCCCTCGTCTGCGTGATGATCGATGATTGCCTCTACATTCACAAGTCCTGCGTCAAAGCTCTTGTTGATCTCAACCCCCTGTAGTCCATTGTGGTCCACTAACGAGAGCTCGATTGAAGTGCTTTCTTTCAAAAACTTTTCATAATCTTCAACAAAGTAAAGTAGGTCTTCAGAAATGTCGTGGTATTGCAAAAGCTTGTTGATATCTCTTCTCAAGACAAAATCTGCTCTAGGAATGTTTATCAAGGGAATCATAAACTGATCGGGAGTTTTGAGGGTATATGTCAAATATGCAAATGTGATGGCTGACACAACCGAATCCATATCCGCTGATTGGTTGCCCGTAACAACTCGATAGGGAGTCTTTGGTGCTTGCAGGTGCAATGCCTGCTTCAACTTCACAAGGTACGATCTTACCGACATGTATTGGTTGTGTATTAGTTCTAACAAATTTTTTGGCACTGATGGATCTAGATCCAAGTGATTATGAAACAGAGATCAAGAAAAAAAAAAATAGCACGAGGTGCGAACACTCCTTGTGTTGACAGTCAGTATATGAATGATTATATGGCTAATATATACTTGAGGAGATGGAAGCAGAACCAAGATATACTTTATTTAATTCACTTAGCATAGTGCAACTTGATGTCCAACCACTGTCTTGCTTTTACTTCAGCTGGGGTCAAAGACACATCTCCGTATGTAATTGGTCTGAAGTAGAAAAAGAACCATATGATACAAATTGAAGCTGTCCCCACTAAAATTGTCATTTTAACTTTCTTACGTCTTTGACTAATGTTTCCTGCATCTGCTGAATTGTCTGAGCAAATGAACTCAACTAATCCCCCTGAAAACAAGGCTGCTATTAGATGAGCAGGTAAGTAATGGTGCAAAAACTTTTGACGGTTCATCAAATAAAATGGGAAATAATGAGCGCACCAGCCAATAAATAAGAAACCCAATGTGTTGTACAATCTTGATCTAGCCTTTTTGTTTAACAAATGATAATTTCTTCTAAGCGTAATTTGATCTGCCAAAATTATACCAACATAGATCGACAAGAAGCAAACTTCCAACCAAAAACCAATCACATTCCCAACAAAAAAGATTTGCTTCTTGGATTCATTATCGTTGAAGAATGACACACCACTTAAAGCAAGTGGCCATGAGTCAGGTTGCGAAGCAAAAGGGTGCGTTGAACTAAGTTGGTTGTTGTGATGGAACATCAAACCTTGTAATTCCCACCATTTCTTCAAAAAAGGGATAGACTTAATTTTCTTTGGCACATACTTACTCCTAGAATCGGATTCTTCTAAATTTGTGATTGCGTCAAAAGTCCACACATTCTCTTTGCTTTTGATGTTTTTGTTTCCGCTGACCTCTTGTTGGTTGAAGCCCCATTCAGGCAACAATTCGTCATCATGAGTCCACATGGCAACAACCGTATCCATGTGCAACACTCGCAAAGGAGTTGCCAATGTCTTTATCTTCTTCCTTTGATTCTGTTTCTTTGGAGATGATCCTGGTACATCCAACTTTAATCTGAACAAGGTCTCATTGTATCTTTTATCGGCAATATCATCGAAAACAACAATAAACTCTTCGTTTGTAGCTTTTAATGGAGACGCGACATCGTGAGTCAAAAGGTAACCACCAGTTCCTACGTGCTTGAATCGAACAACATCATTAGTAAACACATCTTTTCCCTTTTTTCCATCATCCTGAGCTGCAACAGGAACAATCTCCCATTGGTTGTTTGGATCGGATAATGCATTGTCGACATCTACACAAGTAACTTGTTGTTTGTTTGAGGAAATTCTACCATCTTCGTAACGCAAGGGATATACGTGATCATGTGAATGCAAAAAAGCGCCCGTTTCTTTGTGCTTGATAGTGATATGGTCATAGTATTGTACTTGTTTTGAATGCTTGGCTAATGGGGATTCTTGTAAAGTTTCTTGGAAATCAGATGACATAAAAGTGTCTCCTGGACCAGATTTTGTCAATATCGCAAAATGAATGTAGAACCAAGTCAAATAGATGATAAATGGGACAATGATCAACGCCCATAATCTAGCAAAAAAATGTTTGCTAAACTGCTGCAAAGTCAACCCCTTTTTGTAATCCAATAAGATCCACAATTCGTGAAGAACTGCGATCCCAATGGTGAAATAAGTGAACACACCAACGTACTTAGTTGAAATCACGCACGATAATGATACCCCTGTAGCTAAAAGCCAGGTCCACCATTTTTGACTGAAAGGTTGTTGTCTGAATGTTGAGAACTTGCAGTAACTAAACATGGTTAACGCAACACTCAAAATCAAGGTTGCGTCCAACAAAATCAATCTGCTATCTACCACTTGAGCATTATCAAAACAAACAATTATACCGGAAAATAAGCAAGCGGCCACGCTAAACCCCAATGTCTTCATGGTTAAAAACATGATGGGCACAACAGCTGTTCCTTGTATGGCCAGTAAACTCCTGTAAGCAAGGTATGGAACATTGTTTTCAATATACGAGTCCCCAATTGCGTCAAATTTGAAACGACCATTGTAACCAATGAGCCATCCAACAAATGCAATCAACAACTTGGCGAATGGCGGGTGTAGATCGAAAAAATATGTACGTTCCAAGTAATACGAAGCAAACTTTCCAAAATGAACTTCATCAAAAACAACCTTATCAGGAGTTCCTAATTTTGTAAACCTAACATAGAATGCAAGCGTGGTAACAAGTGATAATGCGACCCAATACTTATATTCAGGTTCCTTTTCACCAGCTGAATCAAAAGCATCGACTTCTTTAACATACTTTTTGGTCTTCTTCACATTGTGGTCTGTGACTGGAACCTCAACAATGGTCTCAGAGGCCGGTTGGACCCTCTTTCCTGTACCCGTTCTTTTCTTTATTGATTGAGACATTTATCTTCAAGAAGTGATTGATAGTTGCAAAAGCGTGGAACCAGTAGCAAGTGACACTCTCTAGCTTTGAAATATACAACCAATTGACCTTAAGTGGGGTTTGTAGTCGTTTGAAAGCAGGAATGTACTCGACGAAAAGTAAAGAAAGGGAGTAGGAAATTATTTCTGTAGAAACTGAAATCTGAAAAATAAGAAAAAGAAAAAGAAAAAAACATGGAACTCAATTTTACAAAAACCACAAAAACACGTCACCATTAACAGAGAGATCGCGCTAATAAATATTCTTTGCACGACCAAGTCGATTGTAGCACTCTTTCGGAATGCAGTGCGACAGTGGTTTAAAAAGCAGCAAGGCTTTGTTTTCAACAAAAGTCATGTGTAAGATCGAATTACTATCTCGGTGCTGAGATGCAAAATTCAACGATGCATCCATTAGATTCTATATTCCCCAAACCATTCTCACTCCCCAGCTCTGTATAATACCATCACCAACCGTGGTCAAACAACATGCTCACACTTTCCCCGTTATTAATTCGTCTAATTGCTTCTGCAAATATTCTGCTCACGTCCAAAACTTCAATTTTGTCCTTCAATATTGCAACATTCTCACTCTGTGGGACGGAGTTGGTAGTAACAACTTTATCAATTTGACTCATGTTGATTCTGTTAATAGCGTCTCCACTGAATATTCCATGGGTGACTAAAGCATAAACAAATTTGGCCCCTTCATCTTTGAGTAACTTTGCTGCTCTTGTGATTGTGTAGGAAGTATCCACCAAATCATCAATCAAAACACAAACCTTGTCCTTAACATCACCAACTAACATTGTTGTTGCAACCATTTTCGGAGTATTTTGATGATATGGAGACTGAGGAGCGTGAGTTTGTATTGTCTGGGAGCTTGATAAACTTGTGCCCATTGATGAAGAGGTCAGAGGCGGTCCCTTGGGTAATTTGGCTCTCCTTTCCTTGTGAATAAGGGCAAAGGTACATCCGATAGAGTCGGCTATTGCTGTAGCACGCTTAGCCCCGCCTGAATCTGGACTCACAATCACACATTCACGGTAATTAGGGATGTAATCAATGATGTAACGTTTCATCAATGGTCTCGAGTGCAAATTATCAACCGGTATGTTGAAAAAGCCTTGGAATTGAGGGTCATGTAAATCCATGGTTATTACTCTGTCCGCACCTGCAGTCGTGAGCAAATTTGCTATCAATGTTCCGTTGGGCGAGATCCATTGTTTGTAACCGCTATCAGTCTTACCTTGGGCATCAATTTGGGGCAAGAAATGAGTCGCTGCGGAATTGGTAATCACTGATTTGGGAGTGTATTTTGGTGGTTGTGGCGGCTGTTTTAACGTGTCGACTCTGATGGTGTCTTTGTTCCCGGATTTGGTGGCTCCCTCGTTGGCTTGACTAAAATAGCCTCTGTTGCGATCTTTGGACAATGGTCTAGGAGTACTTGGAGCACTCTCAAAAGTATAGTTGTCTTTTGTTGTTGACACACTAGGAGCCCCCGTGCTATTCGGCATGAAGGGCACATCAGGTTGTCTCGAGTATGGGAACAACGGTAACACTGCAGTGACTCTCTTGGCACTTGCTGTTTTACAAGCAGCAATAGTGATTAATAATTCTATAAAAGTATCATTGACGTGGCCGCATCCACTTTGAACAATAAAGACATCCTTTTCACGAACACTATCCTTCACAATGATTGACGTTTCTCCATTGGCAAATTTATGCGAATCTAGTTTGCTTGGTTCAATTGTCAAGTTCCGGCATATTGCTTTCGTAAGTAAGGGATGCGAAGATCCTCCAAGAACTACCAAATCTCTCATTTATTGGCTGTTTTATTCGTGAGTTGTGGGATGGATAGTTGAGATGTAATTATTTTTTTTTTTTTCCTTCCTTCAGCGAAGTCAGATCATTGAGCAAATGAGAAATGTAAAGATTGCATCAATAATCAGTTAAACTAGAGAGTACGATAATGAGTATGTCAATGAGGGTCAATTATTTTAATGCCGCCAGAGCAGCTCTATATCTATTTCCTATACTCCTCAATATCTAATTTCGTAGGAACCTGATTGGGTAGTATAACGGACCCACTTTACGGTTTTATAATTGGATTTCTCTTGAACCTTCAAATATCGAACGGTTAATCCTGAACTGGAAAACATATCCACAAAAAAGTCCAAAGTTATCGGGGGTCGATTCCATTGAATGAACTCGGTTGAATGTGCTTTCACTTCAACTTCAGCTGATAATATATTATCTTGTTCTCCGAATAATTTATTGAATTTCCATACTATTGCATTCTCTTCGGCATGAAATTTGGCTTTCCCGTTAGAATTGGATATGCTTGTCAGAGATACCCCACTGGGAGTAGGAATATGCATCACCACTTCAGTCGCTGGAAGTTTTGGTGGTTGAAATGACTTCATCCTGATTTTGTATACGATCTTGTTCCTTCCAATTTCTTGTACTTGTGGGTATACCTTGAATGGTAAGTTAATGTTTTGATTGCAGTTGTAACTCATGAGTTGAAATTCACCATCTGGAGGTATAAACTGGATTGATCGGTCGCTATCAAATGCTCCCAACTCTACACACTGATGGAATTTGGTATCCTCTAGTGCAACCACCCCTTCTCTCTCATCATTTGACACGTCGTAGTTGGAAAGCAATATGGTATTTTGATTGAACCCGAACCGACATTGCGGCATGCCCGATAAATGTGTCTTCATTTTGATTGCTCCATCTATAGAGCTACGAAGTACATCTCCCTGAAAATTCATCAATACATTCACTCTTTCTTGCACATTCAAGAAAATCTCGTTCCTCCGGTACTTGATTGTGGGAGACCTCCATGTGACAGTTTGATGAACAGGGGCTGGTTGTGCTGGAGGGGCGCTTTTCTTCAATGGGTTAAACGAAGCTTTCTTAAATATTCCGAGACTCGATTCATTTAATCCGACAACGTACTTCTTCAAGTATTCTAAGTCCATGTTTGTAGGGTACCCGTAATCACACACTTCACCCAAGATGTCGTAACATAGGGAGAAGTTATTGACTATGGCTATGTCTGATAAGGTTGGTTTCAGTTGCAGTGACTTCTTTTTATTGTCCTCCCATAGAACCACACAAAGGAGTGACTCTAGTTTGTATAGAAATTCCAAAATTGCTGCACAGTCTTGATTAGACCTTGCTACTGCACATATCCAAACGTTACCCAGTTTGATATAAATGAAGGACGTAGATCCCAACGTCAACACTGGTGTTCGCTGATCTCGATTTGATCTCCCCGACGACGCCAGATTTATCACTTGTATTCGAAAAACATCGGCAATGTTCCTTTTTATCTCATCTTTGTAAAGTTTCGATATAAGTATATCTCCTTTGGAATCGTATATGAAAATTGCTGTAATCATTTTTTGGTTTTGGAAGATACTAGTGACGGATGAAATGGAGAGGGATCAAGATACTTTTTTCGAAAGGAGAACAATATTTTGTGTTTTTCCTGCTACCTACTCACTTTGTTTTACATAGAAGATACAGTGCTTACCCCTCTGATTTCATACCAGCCAATTGCAAACTGGACTTCTTGTCATGCCGGGACTTCCGGTTATGATTGGACTTTCTAGCTTTGTTTTTTTCGTTTCTTGCATGTGAACGCTTAACCTGTTCTTTGGGTTGTTCTTTACTTTTCGCTGTAGGGGACTTTGATGAAGATCCTTCCACTGGACCATTGGCCTGTTTTGGAGCCCGCGGTTGCCTGTTGGGATTCCCACCACCATAGAAGTAATTTTCTTCTAGAATCTTGTACCTCCGAGGTGATTTAAGAAGCATACGCAACCAGCCTTCAATCTGCTCATCTGACCAATTTGTATCCTTTTTCATTTGTTGTCGATGACTAGACTTTCTCGAAGATTTATCAAAAGCATTGGTGCCATCTTTTTTGAAAATACCAAAGAGATGCCTTTCCATTGGGTCAACTGGGGAGAAAGCGGGTTTGGATTCATCTATAAGTGGTGTCATCTTTGAACCTTTCCACTTTTTAGAGTCATCTTCCATTTCGGAACCTGTTGTCTTTTCCTGGTCATCATATGTATCATCCGGCTCATCTTCGTCACTCTCATACATCAATCTCAATGCCGCGTTCAACGTCTTTTTTTTCAAAACATCGTCGGCCACTCCAATTTGTTTGCGGTTCTTCTTTCCAAACACAATGGAAGCTTTTGAGAAATCCCCCTTTGAAATATCATCGTCATCGTATATTGATCGCTTTGGAATGTTGTGGTTTGCAACTTCAGCTGGTTTGTTTTGAGCAGATGGTTTTTTCTCCTCTATGGAACTTATTCGATCGGGGTTCTCCAAGAGCAAGTTAGTCACGTACTCCACATCTCCACTGTAGTCTTTCAAAATTATCTTTGCTTTCCTTTCAGTTAGATCGGGAAATAAGTCTACCAAAAGAGAAATCCCCTCAACATTTTCTTCGTACTTCCCCTCACTTTCCTCTTCGGATTCGTTCTCAACATCCTTGCTAACAAACCTGAGAAATGGTAACTTTTCCTCCAATTTTGGGATTAAGTCCTTCAATGGGTCAGACGTAATAATTGCACCAAATAGGGGCGCAATACTCAATGTGTCCACCGACGAGATTCCCAAGCTAGAGGCCAACTTTGCCAACTTGGGAGCAGACAAGGATACAATAGAAAGAACCATCACGTTTTTCACCAATTCTGCATTCGGACTTTTCCCGTCAGCGTAAGCAAGGTCCAAAAACTCAATCCAATTTGTAGTGACGAAGCTTTCGGCAAATTGTAAGCTGTTATTGTTTTGGCTCGTGTTTACAATTTTACTTGATCCCATCGAGTAAGTTGTTTTTGAAACATGTTGTCCCAATAGCATGGTAAGAAATTTCAAGTGCGTGGATCTAACTTTCCCCTCGGAAATCAACTTTTCGAGATATTTCTGCAACACTGGGATGGATGAAATACTACCTGATTTTTTATTATCGTTAAACTTTGATTTAAAAGATCCATCAATCAATCCCCTCACAGTTTGAGCATTCTTTTCACAGTATATTCGAACAAAATCCCAAATCATTTCTCCAGTCATACTCAATTTAACAAAGCCGTAATTCTTGATTAAATGAAACACATATGCTCGTAAAGTTTCGGTATTGCTTTTAATATCTGGATTAATAGCCCCCAATGAGAAAATCCTTTCTCCCTCAGTACTTGTTTCCTTTAGGTATATTTGCAAGAATAAATGCAACTGTTGTTGTGACTTTACGCTTAATTTTGGTGATTGAGGATCAAGCAATAATTGTATCAACTTAATATATGCTTCCAACAAATGAGCCCATATGACGGGGTCTTTGTCAATCATCGACGACCTTAGCTTAAATGGGGGAAAGTGTGGTATTGGGATATATATTGATTCTGCTTCTGACATTCCGTAGTGGGTTCAAAAGAAAGGTATGGGTGTTTCTAGTGCCCGTTGAAAAGTGCAAGAAAATTGCACTTGACTCATCAAAAAGTGTAATTTACGTGATTAAAAATTCACTCATTTGAGGTTCCTAAGGTACTTTTTTCCCATAAAATAGCGTCGTGACGCAGTGGAAGCGTGCAGGGCTCATAACCCTGAAGTCCCCGGATCGAAACCGGGCGACGCTAAATTTTTTTTCCATCACTTCTAATATGATTTGAAAACTACAACGAGCTATGCTAGTGGCACCATTCCTTTATACTTTGTTACGATGGGTGAACACTTTCCACGTTGTGAGTTAGTGTTTAGTCATTGCGGATGGGATGAGATTTCCATATTGGCGACTAGAGAATTTTGCAACAATTTCAGCAAAAAAATAATAGAACAACGCTAGATGAAAATTATCTATTGCTCTACTGAATTTATTTCTTTACGAAAATCAACATCTATCTTTCGTCCCAAAATTTTCTCAACTTCTCCCCTGCCTCCTTATACACAGCTATATCGTCATCTGTCATGGAAGGAAACTGACGACCCACTCTTACCTTTTCCAGAACGTGACCCAATTGTGTTAATGTTTTTGCATATTCTAAAGCATCTGTAACGCCAATGGTATGAAACAATCTAGAGTTCCCTTTCAATTCATACCTCTGTTTGACCCATTCAAGTTGCTTGTTGCGTGAAATTAATTCAATCTTGCCTGTTAAATATCTCGACAATAAGATAGCTTGATATTCGAATACTCTAAAGGAAACGCCATCGACAGGGACTCCAATGATAGTGATCAATGGCTCATTGATGATAAAAGTGTGCTGATATAAATTTGAAACTGTTATTCCATCGTTCGTAAGAGACTTGTCAAACAATCTATCCAAAAATGGATAGGAAAAAAGGTACCCAGTACAATAAATTATGTGATCAGGGTTGGTGACGACTGACCCATCAGCGAATCTAACAACAATGTTATTCTTTGATAACTCAATGTTCTCTATAACAGGCTTCGTTGTTACGTTGGGCTTATTTGAAAAAACTTTGGTACGATCAATGTTACGGATTGATTGATAAACTTTGGTACCAGGCTCTCTCGCAACAAACTTCGTTAAATCACTACCTGAAGCACGCGAGCCAACAACTACCACAGTCTTGTCTTTGTATGAATCCGAACTTCGATAAAACTTAGCATGTTGTACAACATTAGGATGCTTTTCTTGTAATTCTCTCAAGCCTGACACTCCTGGAATGAAGGGTACATGATAATGTCCGGTTGCCACGACGATCGAGTCAAACTCTTTTTGGTACCAGTAGTCCTGTTTGTCATCATATTGCTCTCGTATTGTCAAACGAAACTTGTAGGGTATTGGAGCATCATCATTTCTATCAATTCTTTCCACGTCTTCAACAGTCGATCCTAGTTTCAAATTGACTCTTGGGTCATACAAATTTCGACCAATGTATTCCTCGATGTATTCTTGTACAACTGTTCCAGCAACGTATTTTCTTTCCTCATCAGCACCTTCCACTGGCCACTTATTTTTGTCACTGTACGTCATCATCTTCTCAATGATGTTGGTTTTGATACCATGATAGCTAGGGGTCTGGATAAATCTTTCTTGCGTGTTTTTAGGAAGAATCAACTTTCGAGTGTACTTATGAACATGAAATGGGTTATTTAATTGTGGATCATTTTGGAAATTTATGTTGCCTGCTTTAACGATATGATTGGGAGTTGGTATAGTTTGAGGATTGAAATACCAGATCCCCCCCACTTTTTGTTGTCTTTCGAATATAGTTATACTTTTGATTCTAGAGTTTGGTTCTTTGAGCAAGCTGTCCAATATAATAGCCCCTGAAGCTCCACCACCAATAATGGCAATAGTTTCAATTTGTGATGGGGACACCAGAACTGGAACTTCGTAGTTCAAGTTGGAAATGGAGGGCATGTTGAAATAGGGGCTAACTTGACAAAGATATGTAAATGTAGTAATTTGAAGGATGTTTGGAAGAGATATATACCTTTTCGTTTTTTGATCAACTGATTTCTTTGTCAGATAGGTATAAGTGGCTCTATATCATCAACAAAAAAATTAAATTGATTTGCAATTATTTGCAGCCACAGTTTCCACAATGGGAAAATTAGCGCGATGCAAAATGAAAGATTTTTTAACACACATCAGTTGAAAGAAGGTATACTATTAAAGAAAGAGTTTCGGAAGCGGTAGTGATTGAACAATAGTCACGAATCCACCAACTGAGCTTGTACCAACCTTTCAAGGCTCTGCAGGAAAGCTTCTGGCGATGCATTGATCATGGTATCAAATATAGCAGTATCCTGTTTACATAAGAACCCATGTAGCTTGAGGTCGAAACTCGAATATACAATATAAACAATTTCATCACCTGATTATCCCCCTCCCCCAGTTGCTTCTTCTGATAAATTTGGTACCTTTTTCCAGCCCGTTCATGCATCGACAAATTGTGGCGAAGTGAGATATTATAATCGGCCCTTTTGCTTACATTTGGCACAAACTAGAAATACAAATTTGACCGATGAAAGGTCTTCATATCAACACCAAAACATTGTTGATTCATTTACAGTTAAATAAGCAATTGAGCCTCACGTACTCGTCTCAATTAGGAAATGCACCACGTGCGCTAATAATCCAATTCTTTTAAAGTTTTGAATTTGTTACACAAAAGGGAGACCAATTTTTTTTCTATGTTGAAATGGTTTCATTTCTTTTTTCACGTAAGTCATCTAACAACAAAGAGCCCATTAGGTAACGTACATTTGTATCACTTAGTAAAACAACAAAGCTGGCTCGGAATATTTAAGCCAAGTGTTTTTTTTATTCCTCATCTCATCTTAGTTCCATTTCCAAGCGAATTTACAATTGAGAATAGTTGCAAACACTCCTTTCTGTTGGACTGAAATTGTATACATTGAAACTATGGTGACTCAAAAGGATATTGACTTGAATACACCTTTGGATGCAAGAGCTCCATCAACCTTGTCCAAATCGGCATTGACTCCTGAATTGACCAAAGCAGCAGTCACATTGCATGGAGACCGATACAAACAATCACAGGCTAATTTAACTCGTTTTATTATATGGCATCCTTATTCACTTGCATTGTATTCATTAATTTTCCCATCCATTTTAGTCTACGCATTGTGGGATTACATTTCAATCAGTGATAATTTGGTAGAATTATACTTCATTGCGTCAAGAAACAAACGGGATTTCATATTCCATATAATCAAGTCAGGTCCTACCATTGCTGGTATTTTTGGTATTTTTGGATTTATTGCATACATATTGGGTGATGAAGTTGGTGCCATCACTGATCGATATGTTGCGCAAAAATATTGTGATTATACTTTTGGTTTTGACGTAAAAGAGTTTGCTCAGGATCCCAAAACACCACTTTTGAAGAATGGGAAAAACTCAGAATTGATTATCTACAAAGATCAGCCAATTGCCATTGGTACACTCAAACCAGATTGGGAGCAATCAACGCCAGATAATTTCATTGTCAATATCACTGGTATTCACGTTAGAAAAGTTTTCAAAAAAGTTGATTTTGACCAGTTGTTGATTGAATGGGCTGTATTAAGAGCAAGGGAGTTGTATCAGGAATACTTGTTACAAAAGAAATCCAAGACCAAGAATGGAACTATCTTTGTTGTCACTGATGCTTACTCATTCGACAAAGAACAAGAGGGAACCTTGATACGTTGTGGATTCAAATTACTAAGCTCCTCATTGGAATTGAACCCATTCAGCCCCTCTTTGAAATCTTATGAAAAGTTTTTGAATAGATTACTTGGTATAAGCAGAGACACGTTTGGACTTTTATTGACCACAGAAAGGGACGATGTGGAGTTACTTAAAGAGAGTGACTTGCTTGAAAAAGAACAACTCAGAAAAAGACACTAGTGAATATGACAAAGAAAACTTTAGTTAAATTGTTAATGTATTTAATCTAATAAACCAGCAGTTTTCTTCTTTCTCCTCTGCTTTTGAACTCGAATGACAATCCATACAAACCAAAGCAAAATGGTTGCAATGACCGTGTAAATGACAATCTTGACGAACCACAACGTACTACCCATTAATCTCTTGATAAAAGTTGCATCCGGATCACCATACTTTTCCAACCTTTCTTTTCTTTCTCTTTCCTTTATCCTCTTTTCAGCATTCTTTAATCGTTTCAATGTCCTTCGACGTTGTGCAGACAATTTCTTCTTAAACGCCCTATTTCGACCACCAGACTTCTTCGCCTGCTGGTTCACTTGGTCATTGATGCCTGCTAAATTGGCAGCCTCATGCTCGAACTCATTTTGCTCGTGGATCAAGTCGTTCAACTCGTCGATAGATTCGACGAATCCGCCATTGGGCTTGTACAAGGCGTACATTTTATTTTCTATTATATCAACATTTTCAAATAATTGACCAGTTTCAGCACTTAAACCGAGGAATTTGATCATGGGCAATTGAACGTCAGTTAACGTCACACAGTTTTCCCAATCTTCATGTTTACCGTTATAATTGAAATCAATGGACAAGTATCCGTTTTTGATATATACCAATCTCATTTTGGTTTCCTTTGAAGATGGGTTCACAAGTCCCTTGGCCAGACACCCTGCCAAACGAGTCTCATATCCATCAGTAGCCTTGTTATAGCGAGATCGTCCGTCTCCCATCATTAAATTCACATACGGAAACGTATCACGCTTTCCATTTTTGTATGTGTCCATCATAATTCCAAGCCCGTTGAACTCATTACGAACACCAAATACATCACCGATTTCACTAGGTCTATCTAAAATCCACACAGCCAAGCCATCACCTACCAAACCATGTTTGGCTTCGCTGTTGTGAATATGGAAAGTCAACTCCATTTCAAAAGACTCTGCCTGTATAGGCATTTTACTAAACATATTGGAGGCAGAGTGAGGGACCAAAGAGGTCAATCTTATGTACTCATTGTTTTCCACGAGTGGATGCCCATTGAGATTCCAATTCTTGACATGAAAATGACTGTCATCTAGGTATGGTTTGGTCAAGCCTTGTGCAGCTAATTCGGTCTTTCTCAATGCAACTATATGCGACTCCTTGTTTTGCAACAAAGTATTGATCTCCTCCGGTGTATAGGTTGATGATGAACCTGACAAAAAACTAAATATGTTTGAATAGTAACATATAAAGATGATAAAACAACCACCCAATACCAATAGCGACTGTAGTGGCTTTGATTGCTGGATAGTTCTTTTGAATGACATGTGGAATACTCAGATGCCTAACAAGGATAGTATTTGAAAAAATACTTTAAACGATGGTATGATTCGCTAAAGTTTTTGCGATTTTGACACGCACGCATTTTAATTCAACACTCTACATGCCCATCAAAGACAAACCTCCATCGACTGAATTGAACATATATCATTAGTATCTATTTACAAAATAAAAAGTTGGATCCGTAATACTCTTTTTCTATTTACCAAACACGATTGTTCTCATTGCTGTTAGCAAAGATTCTTTCTTTTCACCTCTAATCTCACTCATCAAACGATTGTAGTACTCTGGATTACCCTTTGGTTTCAACAACTTGTCATTTAGTTTATAATAGTTCTTGTACTTATCATTCACGAGCTCTTTCAAAGCTATAAATTGCAATTTTAAATCCTCTTCCGAAATCGAAGATACGACATCCCGATCTTCGAATCTTTTTAGTTGTGACTCCTTGAAAGACGCGTACGGTTTCAACCTCTCGTTGGGCAAAGTTTTCAATACCGATATCAACTTTTGCGTTATCTGTGCTTTCGGAGAGCTCATGATGTGACGGAATAGGATTGAAGTGAAGTGATGTATGTAATCGCAGACCTTGTGAAATTTTTCTTCAATTCTCTCTCACTTTCTCCATACAGGAATGTTACAACGAATTTTGCAACAATACGTATACTTGTAAAAAGCAGCTAATCTAGTCTTTTTCTGTGCCAGGGATCCGATCTAGTAGTGTTCCAATTGAAGGAGGGTTTGCAAAATCTTGCTTGGCAACTACTTAACGTTGCTAAAGTAGCAAAATCTACAAGTACGCATTTTTACAAGAACGTAACTGAGCTACAGTTAAGCTAACTTAACGACAGAACTTTCTACAAGTACCACAGTCCAAGAGCTTGGTTCTAACAAAATCTGCGGCTAAAGTTCTTGCAAAAGTCTCACATTCGATCTTAGACGAGTTATATTTGCGGCCGGGGAAATATTGATCTGGAAGAGATGGGAAGAGGTGGTAGACAAAAGCCAAGCTAGCTAAAGAATAGAAGATGAAGTGATAATATTCATGGCATTTGCTGACAAGTTTATTACTATAATGGAAGGCGGATATGCGGGTGCCGTCTCAACGGTTCCCCTGCATATCATGGTGCATGCTATTGAGTTTCGATATTTGAAATCTCCTAGAGCCACGTTTTTCTTCAAACGGCTTGGAAGTTCCTTGGGTGCACCCCCACCTGCTTTCAGTTTCACCCTTTTCCGCTGCATTGGTTTCATTATGTTGTTGTGTAAAGATGATTTTATTCAGTTCCGCAATAATTATCCGAACTCGTTTTTGTACTACAATGTGCCATTTTTCCCGTTCTTTAAAACTTTTTCTTAAGATTGCCCATTCAACGATTGTAGCATATTCTTCTCTTCTCGGTAATTACAATCAGCAGTATAGGAAAAAGTCCTGTGTTACTCGTATAACTCTTTCCCTGCATTTTAATGACAACAGAACACAAGTACAAAGACCCTAGGGTTATATTTGTCCGTCATGGTCAAACAGAATGGTCCAAAAGTGGTCAACACACATCGGTTACTGATATTGAACTAACTCCGTTTGGAGAGATGCAAATGAGAAGAACTGGTGAATGCTTGATTGGACCATCTCGTACAAATATGATCAAGCCAGAGAATATCACCAAGATTTTCTCCAGTCCAAGACGTAGAGCTAGACATACCACTCAATTGATCTTGGAGGCTATTCCTCCAGAAATTAGAGACAAAATCCCTATTGAGTATGATGACGATATTAGAGAATGGGATTATGGTGACTATGAAGGTAAAAAGACCGCTGCGATTAGACAATCAAGGTTGGAAAGAGGCCTTGATTCGTGCGATCATCCATGGCTGATTTGGAGGGATGGCTGTGAAGGTGGTGAGGATTACAAACAAGTTACTGAAAGAGTTGACCGATTCATCAACAAATTGAAACTGATTCACGTCAAGGCATTGGAAGATTGCGAACCTAGTGATATTATTGTTGTTGCTCATGGACACATCTTGAGGTGTCTTGTTGCTAGGTGGGTACACGAAGAGATCAACCATGATCCAAAATTGATGTTGGATGCCGGTGGTGTTGGTGTTTTGAGTTATCAACATCACAACATTCACGAACCAGCTATTTACTTGTCAGGTGCTTTTACCGTACCAGTGGAAGAACAAGGCGCTGATATGTAAATGATACTACAGATAGACCTCAAGCATCAACTTGCAGACCCCAAGACTTTTGCAGGATTTATTTGATTTATTTTCAATATATTTATATTAGAGCAAAGAAGATGTCAGAAGTAAATACTCTACCCGAAAAGGGCCACTCTAACAAAGTTTGAACGTTTTACGTACTTTCTAGATTCTATTTCAAATTTAACTCAGCTGTATGCAATGCATCTAACATGCAGCTCCAAAACTGTTGTGCATTCAAGTTCTCCCCAATATAGACACTTTCATTCTCTGACTTATCGAGCGGTAACAGTTTATTCACGATTATGCTCTCTCCCTCGTGAGGTCCACCAATTACTATATCCAACTTTCTTCTTAAATATTGGTAACCGTATTTAGCGCAATCTTTGTCAATGATTGGAAGCAAGCTATAGACTGCTACTGGGTCATGTAATGGAGGTCCACTCTTCATATCCTCTAGTTTAGCATATGCCTTGCTATAAAACATCAATATCTCATAAAAGGCTTTTCTTAGCGGACTATTTCTTGTTTCATCTTCTTCATCATAAATCTGTTTCCGAATAGCACCATTAGCTATGATTTTGTGAGTGAGATTTAATGGTGTTAAGATCATTTTATCCTGCAATTTATCCATAACGGCTTTGATAGCGTGGGGGTCTGTGTGAAAGTTGAATTCGGCATATGAAGTGGCATTACCCATACCAAAGCTACCTCCCATCACAGATATATACTTGATCTTATCAACAACCTCAGGATACTTTTTAATCAAAAGAGCAATATTTGTCATTGTGCCGGTAACAACAAGACAGATTTCATGGGCGTGTGCATCAATGGCTTCCTTAATTGCATCAACATATGAAATCGAAGTGACGCATTTGTTGATTGACGTTTCCGGTAAGTCCACCCCTCCAATTCCTTTTGAGCCATGGACGTCTAATGCATGGCGAGGAGCATTTACCAACGGTTTGTCTTCACCCTCGTAAACTTTGATACTGTATATATTCAATAGATCCAACATGGCTAACGTATTATGTGTCGTCATGTCCAATGGTGCATTACCATGAACGGTAGATATTCCTAACAACTTGAAGCGCGGGTTGAACACCGAAAGTAAGATTGCAAATGCATCATCGTTTCCAGGGTCACAATCTAGCCAGATTGGAATCTGTTGTTTAGTCATGTTTCAAGTGTGTGGCGGGGGTGGGGAAATATTTCAGTTGTCGTTGCTTTAATAGGTTTTATTTATTTATTTATTTTATTTTTTTACTTTTTAAAAAACCCAACGGCTGAAACTCTGTCGATTGTGAGTAATGTTAGTCAGAAAGCAAAAGGTGGAGTGGATTCAGTAGCAAAGTAAGAGTTTGGTCAATGTTCTTCTTGTAAGAAAAATTGTGGTCGATACAATGTGGGTTAACTACGGAAAAAAAAAGAGGGTTTTGGCGAAAAATTAATGTCATGCTAAAGAAGTCTCGGAGGGGAAATGGGAATTGAACCTTAACTCTAATTTCGGTGTATATTATCGAGCACATTATAGCCTTCTGATTGGTAGAGTATAATTGATTATATTTTGCTACGCATTGAATGCAAGTAAAGAGTCCTCATATTCATTGAAAAGCCAAGGTGGCAATATTGAATAACTTACTTTTCAGGCCAATATTGCGCTTTGGTGAAAATGACGTGTAGAAAAACTTGACACAATAGAAAGAGCCATCAAAATAACTAAGGAACGTGTATATGAGTGGCTGATACTATTTTAAAGAGGCAATAACACACTGCATGCGTCTATCTCTTTTGAGTAATGCTTTAAGATTGTTCCTTGACGCCATCATTGTTTTATCCTTAATATGTCAAATTTGCGCTTTTTCAAAGATGGATGGTTCACTCAATATTTGATATATGGATATAATACAATTAATAAATACAAAGGTGCCCTTTCGTGACATTGTGAAAGGAATACTCAACGTTCGCGGCCACACCAAATTGGGATATACACTCACATGTCAGGTGTCTCACTACTTACGCGTTTTTCATTAACTCCTTCCTCTCCTCTTCCTTCCAATTGTTCCCATTCTTTGCAAACCTCGTAACCAACTGTTCCAATAACGTCCTCAGCCCAACAAATGTCCAAATGGTTATAGGTGGGTATATTGAAGTGCTTGAAATTCTGACCTTCAATGTACCCTGGCTCGTAATGTTGCATATGTGACACCAATCGTTTTCCGTCAACAAGATAATCATCGTCACCTGTAAAGATTAAAATAGGTACTTTGCAGGTTTGCCCAAACCAGGAAATGTGATACGGAAAAGCCATTTTTGCATCATTTGATTTGTACGTATTAACAGAATAGTGATCACCGTTAAAGTACGTTTCTTTTGGTTGCAACATTTCGACAAAGCCACCGGGCGCAAAATTGGCCAAATAATACTGCATCAATTGAACCGAGACATAGCTCATATTAAAAATAAAAAGGATGTGCCACACCAATTTGTCGCTACCCCAGTTTCGTCCAGTCCATCCGAATAAAAATTTAAACATGTAGTAGGATAGTTTACCAAACAACCATGTTTGAGCAATCGTGTCACGAACAAGACACAAGTTTCGAAGCATGGCACAAAACCCGAATATCATCGTCCACAATGATTTGGGTAGCTTGACGAGTATTTTGATGAATGATCGTGTATAAAACAATTGTCCCGGATAGATTGCAGGTGCTAATGGTACAAATAAATCAATTTTTTCATGAATAAACGAAAAGTTCGGGTTCAGCAACATAAGGAAGCTTTGGAGACCACCTTGCAGATGCCCGAATAAAGTAAGCTTGTCATGTTTTGGTTTCATGCTCATCACTGTTTCAATCATAGCCGGTAAATCTTGATACGCCAACTCCTTCATTCCCCATTTCCAATACAATTCGCTATTGTACAAGTTACCCTTTATCGTAGCATGGCGTGCTCTAAACCATGAACGGTTGTTTCCCATCCAGACGTCTTTTCCTTGTTCGTGAAAGTAATACGCCAATGAATTTTGTCCACTGGCAATAAAGTTACCTGAACACGATAGAAGTCCATGTTGCATAAACACTGGTTTTCTCAAATCTCTTTGCTCCTTTGTTTCCTTTGGGTCTATTATATGGTGCAAGACTAAAATGTACCCATCTGAAGTCGTAACGTCATATTCTTCTAAATCTAAACCTAATACCTGAAGATAATACTGCAAATCGCGAGACGCCTTGAGTGATTTCATGTCTTGGAACGCTTGTCTCGGTACATATCCATGACTTCTAACTTCAATATCAGGTGGTTTCAAATTGTTCTCGCCTTTGATTCCTTGATACCAACTATGGATTATTGCACCAGTACATAGTATAGTTGCGTATACGACTGAGCATAATGAACTGATAAATATTATTGTATACTTTTGAAACCAATTATACTTGACCTCGGAAGAGCCGCTCTTGCTTTCCTCAGTCTTCATCGCTGATACCGGAGTTTCTGTGACGAGGTAAAACAATTGCTCATCGAAGAAACAATCGGAAAAATCGTGAAGACAGGAATAGTGCTATGAATTTCGGTGAAGAAAAAATAATCCGGAGATAAGATTGTACCCGATGGACCCTTTTAGGCTGGAATCGATTGGTGATGTCTCGAGGTATTAGCCACATCTTGGACTAGTAACTAGAGATAGGTAGTGTAACGTGCTTACATGTGGTCAATCTTTGTTTTTGTGAAGGACTGTAGAGGAGCAGTTTACATCCCGATGATGAAAGAAGTCGTAAGTTCTTGAAGAAACGAGCGTTATCTGCCAGTAATTGAAAAATCGGTAAATTGACTAGAAAGCCATTGGAATCTCTCACAATTGCGATTGCTCAGCAACCAGTGACTCGAGATTTAGGAACCTCTGATTCCTGACAATTTGTTCAACTACATAGCTGTTGACTCTCAGCGGTACAACCTTTCAAGTTGTTATGGGTCAGAAGTTCTCCAAAGCGTCTGTAAGAATGTAACAAGATATAGTTGCGCCAGACACTGTCATCATATCAAAAAAAAACCCAACGGAGGATCCGCAATTTCTCTCAAAGGAATCAGCCCGAAGGCTAACTACAACTCCAAAAGAGGGCCATAATCAATGACTGATACGCGAGATTTCATCATGTAGTATAAAACTTGGAAGGTCATACAAAGAAAAGAGAAAAAAGAAGGGGAAAAAGAAGATGTAGAAAAATTTTTCTCAATTGTGGTTTGGTATTTAAAGTGAGAGACAAAACCCAAAAAGAGTCGTGTTTGGTGATGCAAAAAAAAAAAAGAAAAAGGGAAGGGTACTCATCTCATCAATAATTGAGGTTACAACGATTATTTAAGCTGATTGACTCTGTGACCGTAATGCCGCCAAAGAGAAAGCCTTCTCAAAAATCAGAGACAAACAAACAGAAGAGACACAAGGATGAACTAACTGTGTTGTCATTGGAGGATGTAACTTCACTTGGAGAGCAGATTCGAGATGCATCAAAGTTTAACAACTTTATCACTTTGCTCAGTCTATTACAAAGAATTCCGAGCACTTTTATGGAAAAGGAGGTTACAGACACAGAGAAAATGGGCCGCCATATTCTTCTTACCCTTTTCGAACGATTTGAAGCATTATTCAAGGAGGGGATGATGGTAGGATCCAAGAAACACAACGAAAAGCAAAGACTAGTCGTCAACTGGTTGGCAGATAAATACAAAGCTTTTAAATCAACAATACTCAAGATGTTACTGACTGATCTATCCTATGAAACGTCATTGCAATTAGACTCAATGGAAGTTTTTTTGAATCTCATCAAGTTGGAAAGTCAAACTTTAGAAAAGCAATTTCCCAAAAAGACGTATCAGCTATTTCTTGAAGCAATATTACATAGTAACATAGGCAAAGTCTTGCCAGATGGATCATCTAATAACTTCATCGTTATGGATTTTGCTGACACTTTCAAGCACCACTGGGATTTGCAATTTTACTTTTTCGACAATTTGAATGAGGTATTATGTTCTTGGAAGGACGATTTATCTGAAAAGGAACTTCAGAGAATATTTGCAAACTTTGTCACGATTATACGAAATGGACTCCAATTTCATTCGGAGGACCTCGAGAATGAAAATACACTTGTTGTAAAAGATATATTGCCATCAACCATTTACAAACACAACAAGTTCAAATCGCATTTTCAAAAATGTGTGTTGTCACTTTTATCGTACCCATTGTCTTCATCTCAATACAAATTGATCTTGTCCATTCTACATAAACGAATCATTCCATACATGTCACAACCTCAGAGCCTAATGGATTTCTTAACAGATGCATATAATTTACAGGACGACTTGATTATACCAATTTTATCACTCAACTCGCTTTACGAGTTGATGAAGAGCTATAATTTGGAGTATCCCGATTTTTACTCCAAATTATATTCGTTATTGAGACCTGAGTTGTTTTACACGAGGTATAGATCTAGATTCTTTCGGTTATGTGATTTGTTCTTGTCATCCACCCACTTATCTGCAAATTTAGTGGCTTCATTTATAAAGAAACTAGCAAGATTATCGTTGACATCAAGTGCGTCAGGTGTGGTTATCATCATCCCATTCATTTACAATTTGTTGAAAAGACATCCAACTTGTATGATAATGTTGCATAATACAGACGACAATGCACAAGTTGGAGACCCCTTTGACAATCTTGAGACGAATCCTTTAAATACGCAAGCCATCAAATCATCGCTCTGGGAATTAGAAACGTTGATGAGGCATTATCATCCAAATATCGCCACGTTGGCCAAAATTTTTGGTGAACCATTTCGAAAGCCGAACTACAATATGGAGGACTTTTTGGATTGGAGTTATCAGAGTTTGTTGGAAACTGAAAAATCGCGTAGATACAAGAGTCAAGCTGCTCTTGAATTTGAAACCTTCGATGGTGTTTTGTCAGAGAAGGATAAGGAAGGAAATTACTTGCTTCAAGGATGGAATTTATAAGAAGATTAAGTGTATATGCGTAATGGTTACGAGGCTGATGTCTTTCAGCACTTGTCGTAGGCGGTGAAACCTGAAATTGTACTACATCCGCACCATTCTAATTTAACCGCATTGGGAAATCTTATGAAACGCGTGTTGATTTTCTAATTTTTTTTTTTTTATTTTTCCTTCTTGCAAAACCCATTCCTGATGCTTTATAGAAAAAGGAATCGTAAATTCACACACTTCGACTGATCTTTTTGCTCAAATTATTATCATTTCTATCGTCGATTCACTAAATCAGTCATGGACGATACTACTCAATTTGATGACCAACCTTTGGATGCTGTGTTTGGTGACAGGGTAAGAAGGTTTCAGGAGTTCTTGGATAGAATTGATTCAAACACCGGCGTTGATTACAGAGCTCAAATAAGAGACTTGATTATCAAAGGTAAATATAGATTGAATGTTTCGATTGACCAAATAAGAGATTTTGACAGAGAATTTTGGCAAGGTTTATTAAATCAACCAGCTGATTATTTGCCAGCTTGTGAACGTGCCGTGAGAGATACTGTTTTAACAATCTACGACCCAAGCGACTCATCATTCCCAAATGATTTCGATACCAACCAACAATATTACTTGAGCTTTAAGGGAGCTTTTGGTAATCATTCGATTACCCCTAGGTCTATTGACTCAAACTATTTATCAAAGATGGTTTCTATTGAAGGTATTGTCACGAGAGCTTCATTGGTTCGTCCTAAGGTTATCAGGTCGGTTCAATATGCCGATGCTACAGGCAGGTTTTATGCTAGAGAATACAGAGATCAAACCACTTCTTTCGATGCTATTTCAACCCCTCCAATTTACCCCACAGAGGATATGGATGGAAATAAATTGACCACTGAGTATGGTTATTCAACATACAAAGACCATCAAAAGATATCCGTCCAAGAGATGCCAGAAACCGCTCCAGCTGGTCAGTTGCCAAGATCGGTTGATGTTATTTTGGATGACGATTTAGTCGATTTAACGAAACCAGGAGATCGTGTTCAAATAGTTGGTGTTTACCGTGCATTGGGTGGTGGCGTAAACAACAATTCCTCATTCAAGACGGTTCTTTTAGGTAACTCGGTTTACCCATTACATGCGAGATCAACAGGAGTTGCCTCGCAAGAAAAGATTACTGATCACGATATTAGAAACATTAACAAGCTCTCAAAGGACAAAAAGATTTTTGACATTTTATCCCAATCATTAGCTCCCTCAATTTATGGGTTTGAGCACATAAAAAAGGCAGTTTTATTGATGATGATGGGAGGTGTGGAAAAGAATTTGGATAATGGTACACATTTGAGAGGAGATATAAATATTTTGATGGTTGGTGATCCATCGACTGCAAAGTCTCAGATTTTAAGATTTGTTTTGAATACGGCCTCATTGGCCATTGCAACAACTGGTAGAGGGTCATCCGGTGTTGGTTTGACCGCTGCAGTCACGACAGATAAGGAAACTGGTGAAAGAAGACTAGAGGCTGGTGCGATGGTTTTAGCAGATAGAGGAATTGTGTGTATTGATGAGTTTGATAAAATGTCTGATTCAGATAGAGTTGCTATTCATGAAGTCATGGAACAACAAACAGTTACTATCGCCAAGGCTGGTATCCATACATCCTTAAATGCTCGTTGTTCAGTCATTGCTGCAGCTAACCCGGTATTCGGCCAGTATGATGTGCACAAGGACCCACATAAAAACATCGCATTGCCGGATTCGCTTTTATCTCGTTTTGATTTGTTATTCGTTGTCACTGATGATGTGAATCCGACAAAGGATAGAGTGATTTCTGAACATGTGTTGAGAATGCACAGATTTGTGCCACCTGGCATGATGGAAGGGGAGCCAATTAGGGAAAAATCTAGTGTGACGTTGGCCGTTGGTGATGATGAGGTAAATGAACAAGAGTTATTGGAACAACCAATATTTGAAAAGTTCAATGCTTTGTTGCATGCGGGTGTTGCAAGGAGTTCAAAGAAATCGCCCACAATTTTGTCAATACCATTTTTGAAAAAGTATATTCAATACGCTAAACAAAGAATCAAGCCTGTGTTGACAAAGAGCGCATCAGATTATATTGTCACTACTTACTCGTCGCTAAGAAATGATTTGATCGGAAACAATCAAAGAAACACGGCGCCAATAACTGCAAGAACTTTGGAAACTTTGATTCGTTTAGCTTCCGCTCATGCCAAGGTGAGATTATCTAAAAGTGTTGAGGTTAAGGATGCTAAGGTTGCCGAAGAGATGTTGCGGTACGCTTTGTTTAAGGAAATTCCCAAGAAACAAAACAAGAAGAGAAGAACGGTTGAAGAAACTTTTGATTCAGAACTGGAATCTGACGAGGATTCGGAAGAGGAATCAACAGGAACAAGACCAAGTACTAGGAGAACGAGGCTAATGGAACAGCAACAGCAACAAGAACAAAGGACACCAGATACCACACCAGAACTACCATTAGGAGAACAAGATGTGGACGGCGAGACTGAGGAAGTTGGTGAAGAGTTGGAACAATTTCACATCACTAATGCAAATGAACAACAACAGCAGCAACAACAAGAAGCTGTGTTGGTCGAAGAAGATCAATCGAGTTCCAATGTGCATCGTCCATTGGGTGATAGAGCCACAAACACCGAACAAACGTCAACAATAAGCTCTGAGAGGTTCCAGACATTCAAAAGAGTGCTTCAGAAGGTGATTCGTTCAGATGTGTTTACCGGTCCAGAGTCACAACGTATCGCACCAATTGATAGCGTCATGAAGGCTATCAATGACGAAATGGCACAAGAGGAAAAGTTCACAGACTTTGAACTTGAATCTGGACTTGAAAAGATGCAAGAGGATAATAAAATCTTCCTTGCCGAAGGTAAAGTGTGGACAATGTAGTGAGAATTAAGTTAGGGCTATTGGGATTTTCTTCTGTGTATTAGTTTATTGTACGAGTAAAAACAATTCGATTTGGTGTTGTCTCAAGTGTGATCCTATGTAATTGATGGATCCCTTCCGTATGTATTCACTGCATAAATGATGCTATGGTGCACTGTCACTCTCCTCACAATCTCCAACTATCCAACCCTGTGATCACGCAAACATCGGTAGCGCCGAATTTTTAACAAATATCACATTTTCTATGTGCTTAACCTTTTCTTAACACTTAATCAATTTACAATGTCTCAGACTTCGATTGAACCTGTCGATAGAGATAATGGAAAGCCAGATAACCTAAATGATATGTCGTATGAAAGGTCTCCCTCTCCTGGAAAAATTGGGAAACAAAGGAGGAAAAAGAAACGTGGGAACAAGAAAAAGAGTCAACTTAGACTTGAAGATACTGATCAAAGTATACAACAAAACCAGCAGGGAACCCAGGAGTACGAAACACAAGAGGATGATTACTACAGTGAACATCTGTACAATGGTGAGTTGTTAATGCATACATATCACACACTACCATTATCACTGCGAAAATTTTGGAATCGAAGATACGAATTATTTTCTAGATACGACGAAGGTATATATCTTTCAGCAGAACTATGGTATAGTGTGACTCCAGAATTGATTGCCAAATATATTGCACAGCTCTTTGTCAAGATTTTACCACCCGATGCTAATTACGGATTGGATGTGTGTTGCGGAGGAGGCGGGAATATGATCCAGTTTGCCCAATTTTTTGACTCAGTAGGTGGGATAGAAATCAATGGCACGAATTTGTGTTGTGCTGAACATAATGCACAGGTATATCAAGTTCAAGATAAGACGTGGACATTGAAAGCCGACTGGAGAGAAATTACTAAACTTAAAGAGAATAAAGAAATAAATTACGATTGGATTCCGGAAAGTATACGAGAAGCAAGGAAAAACGTACCATCTAATCGGATATTTGACTTTATATTCAGCTCCCCACCATGGGGAGGCACGAACTATGATCGACATGAATTCAATTTATATGCTATGCAACCATTCAATATCACCGAACTTTTGAAAACAATGACGCAATACACCGATAACATTGGGTTATTTCTCCCGAAGCTGTCGAACTTGATGCAATTGAGCTTAACTACTAAGGAGGTATATGGTGACTATAAAAAATGCAGGGCGGTTTATATAAACTCAAAAGGCAGGTGTGTTGCTTTATTGGCATTATTTGGCGATACATTTACAGCGAGATTTGATGAATTGGACGATATCAGTGAGGAGGCTTTATTAGGAACTGCTGTAGATGAGACCGATCAAGGTGAAAAGAACGCCGGTCAAGGAAATGTGGACAACGAAACAGAGGACGAGGACGGAGCTTCGGATGCGGAAAATAGAGAAGAAGTTGCAGAAAGTAGCTCTGAAGAGGTAGAATCGGATATAGGGGAATATAACTAAACCGAGTCAGACGATTGACAGCATTGTTGTGTATTGCAATTGTGGTGAATGATCATGTTTGGTAGCGCCTCATTTGCGATCGAGACTCTTTTTCTTCTGAAAATCGCCCACTTCTTTTGATGAGACATAAACACAATAAAAAGTCACAACTGGTTTCTAACCTTTGCCGACATTTTTGCAACTTGTAAAGGCTGACGACAATACATAAGGGTTTGCAAAAAAAAAGACACTGGTTAACGTTGATAAACACACAATTGGAGTTATAATTTGCACGATCCTATGAACTCATCTTCGCGTATTCGTACAAACGATCAGAATGTGGCGTTTTTGGAGGCCAAGGTTGACCGGTTGACCAATCAATTGAGCAAACTTGAAAATGACCGTATATTATCCTTGCAACGTGAAGTGGCAATGCTGAGACAGTTGCTTGATTTCCAAAATGCAAAATTGGATAAAGTCACATTGTTGTTGACAGATTTGGTGACACAATTGATGCATAGGAAGGGGAAATCTGGTGATGATGAAGTTGAAATGGAATTGAGAGCACAAGGTGCTCCTCCTGAGGTAACAGAGGATGACGATGAGTCAATGTTACATTCAATCAGAGCTTTTCAAGATAGTGTCAATGTGAGTGATTTACAGCGTCACAATTTGCCACTGCAAATCAACCAAAACATGAATCATTTACAGACACAGCAACCACGTCTGATTGTTCAACAAAGTATACTTGACCACAATAGAGTTTCGATGCAGCGTATGCAACAACAATTGACCCACCACCAGAATCAAACCACCGTACCGGATCCTTTAGACAGAGATTTGGAGAATAATATGGACCCCGAGTTGCATCATATATCAGGCGTGGTTCCCAATGAGCGACAAGATCCGTCATCTAGTCAAATCCAACAGCAGCAAACACGAGGCTCAAGAGAAACCCGAAACGACACATCTGCGAAACAAAAGCCTAGAGGAAGAAAGAGAAAAAGAGGTGGTGCAAATGAGGAGGTAAATCAGTTACTTTCTGAGGACCAAGATGCTTCTACAAACAATCAGGGCCAAAATGTAAAACCTGAAACAAAAGTTCACATTGAGTTTATTCACAATCCAACCTCCATTCGTGATATTTACGATGAGTTTTTTAAAGGCTATAAGGGTCAAGGGCCACTTTGTGAAATGGATGCCAAGTACGGAAAGCTTAATTGGAGGGGAGACTCGCGATCTAAAGAGAGTAAGAGATACCAAAGAAGGAAACGCATTTGTGATGCTATAAAAAGGGGCAGCTACAAGTATAACAAACTGGATGATGAAATGATAGAATACTTAGAAAGCTTTCGAAAGGAAAAATCCTTGACTTGGGTTATGAATGGCAATATTCCGGAAGACCTCAAAGAGTGAGAAGAAGCAGGATGAATGGAAGCAAAGAAGAATAAGAGAGGGGTGACTTTGTGTCAAATAAAGTAGTTATTGATGTGGAGATATAAAAATAATGCTCTAAAAAATGATTCTACATCCTTCCTTGCCTGGTACCATTATAAACAATCTGTGTGGTTCTTTTCACTTCGTCTTTATTTAAATTGCATGACTTGTGTTTGTATCGAGGAGTCCTCATTGATTGCGTCTGTGTCGAGACCGGCATCGAAAATGAAGCAACAACAGAAGGGATACATTGCAATTTTCAGACTTGTTTCAATATTTTCTTAAGATAATACGGAGTGTTCAACATTCCTCCATACTCTCTTTGGTCACTACACACTTGCGCTTCACTTGTTGGTGCCTTTGGCAGCATCGAAATTGGGCCCTTGAGACATTTTTTTTTCTTTTTTTTGCTGCGAAAGTTGGTTGGACTCATTCTTTTGTCGGTTCTGAGATCTTTTTTTTTTCTACAACATTCTATGATGATTCTATAGAGCTACCAGATCACTGCGACATTTCCTAAGCAATGACGTTTATAAAATTTTCAAATATAAAAAAGTTTTCCAAAAATCCTCCTCCATCCAACTGCTATTCTTTTTTGAATAAATTCAATTTGGAGACACTAATTTTCAACAGAATAAACCACATAAACAATGTTGTCTGCTAGAAGTTCGTTGAGAAGCATTGCTCGTCAATTACCAACCTCCACTAGATTTGCCGCTGTTCGTGCACAATCCACCACAGCTGCCCCAACTGGTCCAGTCATTGGTATTGACTTGGGTACCACCAATTCAGCTGTAGCTGTTATGGAAGGTAAAACTCCAAAGATTTTGGAAAACTCTGAAGGTGGAAGAACTACTCCATCCATTGTTGCATTCACCAAGGATGGCGAAAGATTAGTTGGTATTCCAGCTAAACGTCAAGCTGTTGTTAACCCAGAAAACACTTTGTTTGCCACCAAACGTTTGATTGGTCGTAGATATGAAGATAAGGAAGTTCAAAGAGATATCAATCAAGTTCCTTACAAGATTATCAAGCACGGAAATGGTGACGCTTGGTTAGAAGCTAGAGGCGAACAATATTCACCACAACAAATTGGTGGTTTCATTTTGAACAAAATGAAAGAAACCGCTGAAGCTGCTTTGGGTAAAAAGATCAACAGTGCCGTTGTCACCTGTCCAGCTTACTTTAACGATGCTCAAAGACAAGCTACCAAAGATGCCGGTAAAATTGTTGGATTGAACGTTTTGAGAGTTGTTAACGAACCAACTGCCGCTGCTTTGGCATATGGTTTGGAAAAGAAGGATGGTGAAGTTGTTGCTGTTTTCGATTTGGGTGGTGGTACTTTTGATATTTCCATCTTGGACATTGGTGCTGGTGTTTTCGAAGTCAAATCAACTAATGGTGACACTCACTTGGGTGGTGAAGATTTCGACATTGCATTGGTTAGAAATATCGTTGACACTTTCAAAAAGGAAACTGGTATTGATTTGGAAAAGGATAGAATGGCCATTCAACGTATTAGAGAAGCCGCTGAAAAGGCCAAGATTGAATTGTCATCCACTGTTTCTACTGAAATCAACTTGCCATTCATCACTGCTGATGCTTCTGGTCCAAAACACATTAACCAAAAGATTACCAGAGCACAATTTGAACAATTGGTTGAGCCATTGATCAAAAAGACCATTGAACCATGTAAGAAGGCTTTGAAAGATGCTGGATTATCTACTTCAGATATTTCTGAAGTTATCTTGGTTGGTGGTATGTCAAGAATGCCAAAGGTTATTGAGACTGTTAAATCCATCTTTGGAAAACAACCATCCAAGGCTGTTAACCCAGATGAAGCTGTCGCTTTGGGTGCCGCCATTCAAGGTGGTATCCTTGCTGGTGAAGTTAAAGATGTCGTTTTGTTGGATGTTACTCCATTGTCCTTGGGTATTGAAACCATGGGTGGTGTTTTCGCTAGATTGATTGCTAGAAACACCACTATTCCAGCCAAGAAATCACAAATTTTCTCAACTGCATCTGCTGGACAAACCTCGGTTGAAATCAGAGTTTTCCAAGGTGAAAGAGAATTGACCAGAGACAACAAGTTGATTGGTAACTTTACCTTGTCAGGTATTCCACCAGCACCAAAAGGTGTTCCACAAATTGAAGTCACTTTCGACATTGATACTGATGGTATCATTAAGGTTTCTGCTCGTGATAAAGCTTCCAACAAGGATGCTTCCATCACTGTTGCCGGATCATCTGGTTTATCTGATGCTGAAATTGAAAAGATGGTCAATGATGCTGAGAAATATGCTGAATCCGATAAATCCAAGAGAGAAGCTATTGAAGCTGCCAACAGAGCTGATCAATTGTGTAACGACACTGAAAACTCGTTGAATGAACATAAAGAGAAATTGTCCACTGAAGCCGTTGACAAAGTTAAAGAACACATCGAAAGATTGAGAGAAATTGTCTTGAAAGCACAAGCCGGTGAAGAAGTTGTTGCCGAAGACTTGAAGGCCAAGACCGAAGAATTGCAAAATGCAGCTATTGATCTTTTCAAGGATTTGTACAAAGACGGTGGTGAACAATCATCATCTGAAGAAAAGAAGGAATAGATGAATACGAGGGATTAGTGCAATACAGACTTTATGCTTATATTGTGTCTATTTCAATGATGATGAATTACGTGTTTTATTTTCACCCTTTGTCCTAAATCTACTGTTTTTCTATATGTTTTGATGTTTTAGAGTTTTTACTTTGCACCTTGACAGATCAATCAACCCCATATTGTACATAGCTTTCAAAGTTTCATCAAAAGTGTGCATTATTTATGTATGTATATATGTATCACATTTGTTGGAATAAAGATTAATCGATTATACATCATTGTAGAGTTTAGTTTTGTCGAGGTTTGGTGATTCCATCATGAATGAAGTAGTAGACTATTGTACCGTCGTCGTTAATCAATGCAATTGTTAGCCTACGTACTCGTCCTTTACCATTCATGGTATTATCAATCGGTTTCCAAATGGAAGTAGACGAATGATTGTCTTCGGAGATTGATTCCTTTTGGACAGAGATACATGGGAGTTGGTTTTCAACTTCATTTTGCTGTGCATCATTGATATTAGAATTTTGCATGCTGGTTTCAGTACAGGAATCTGGCTCATCGACGTCTCCCGAAGTGCCATCCTCGCTTCCATCCTTTTTATACTCTTTTATCTCCTCGAACCAAGAATTAATTTCCCTCACTTTCAATTTGCGATGCTCATTCAATCGTTTACATACAATCCATTCATGTTTCGAATCAGGATCAGTAGAAACCAATTTGGAGGGGGGTAAACCGCTTAGTATATAATTGTTGTGTACTTCCACTTGGGTCCAAAGGTTGTAGTGTATTAGATTTAATCGTACTTGGTCAATTGTAGATGAGGTGAATGGTAAGGTCGTCATATCGTGGTTTCCATGGATGAGACTTGGGCTTTTCGTCACATTTTTTTTGACATTTTTGCTTTTTGCGATGCTCGGAGATGTACCTGCGGTCGCACGTGAGAGTGACACTTTAGGAGTTTTTATCACATTTCGAAATAAATCACGAGGGGAGAACTATTATCTCCGTTAATAGAAGTCCTCGTCACTATCTGTTACCACCATGAAAAGGGGTAACGTACTATTTCTCGAATACAAACCTGCTTCTTTTTATTAGACAAAAGGCTGGATATGCAACCATGATGAGGTCATTGAGTCTGAAACATGTTGATAAGAAGTGTTCCTATTGTTTAGAGGTGGGGCAAAGAATGGGGTTGTTATTTCCGTCATTGTCAATTTGAAACGATATGTTCGAATGCAGAATGAGCTAAAGCAAAAATAGGAAAGCTTCATGAACAAGAGAATAGAATTGCATGGAATTGTGATCAGCTGGATGAGGACGATAAGGAGCAGAACAGTGAATGCTGTCGCTATACAAGGAAACCAAGTGGGAATGTCAGCGATAAAGGTTGTATTTGAAAGTTCAATAATTTTACCTATTTAGGAAATCACTCTACAACAGTGGAAAAAGTTTTGGATTCATGTAGAATTCCGAACGAAGCTTTTTCAAAAAGCGTCAAATTGACTATGTTTCGTTTGTGGTCTGCCTACGTTGATTGTAGGAAAGGGGGGGGCAATCACGTCTATCGCATGGGAACGCGCCACAATATGGGGTGTAAAAAGTGTGAGTTGATAATAATATACTAAGGTTTAACTGCAGATCAGTCAGACTCATAACCATCAACCAAGATTATGCAAGTAGAATGAAATTATATACACTCTTTTAGGCTACGCAAGCACAAAGAACGTATGTCCTGATTGCTTTTTATCTTCCTAAGGTTGTGTAGTTATGAAACTTTATTTGATTATCTTGGAAACTCATATATTGCGAGAAGTTGAAAGGTGGCTTGTAGAATGAACTGAATCTCATCATTTCCTAATTACGAAAACGGACAAATCCGACAAATTTCCCTTTTTCTCCTTCTTTGATTTTGTACAATGTTTTGCGATTAGTAAAAATGCAGAAAGACATGTACAATGCAAGTCTACGCCTTCCAGATCTCATCACCCACAGATACGAAATTTGATTGTGGGAGAAAGGGAAGGACATTTTTGTAGCATAGCCTCTGAGACGAACTTTTGTCAATCAAATGTGTCTGCGGAAATGGCGATTGCAGGAAACATGAATGCCATTAGAATTTTAAGCCATCGCATATGTATTTTGCAGGAAAAAGGTATCTGATTCTATCATTTTGTTAGTGAACAATTACATTTTCAAGACATTTTGGACATTGTGCTCAGCCTTTCTTAGCCTCAGCAGTTCCGGTCTTATAGAAGAGATTGTTAGCAAGACGTAGAAGATACTAGGAGGGGGGGAGACTGCTTGCATCAAAATTAAGCACAAGGCGCCAATTCACGCCACTGACAAACAAATTAATTTTGCAAAAATGTGGAGGTGATGAGTTCGCTTCGTGTTTTATAAATACTCACGGCAATTGAAACAAAAATTTCTTTCAATTTAAAGAAATACAGTATGGTTTCGACATGAAAAGGAAACACCTTGAGGAAGTATACAAAGCAGCTAGAATCACTGGCTAATGTAATCGTTTGTGACTCACAACTATCACATCGAGTTCGACTCAACTCATCACAAATCCTAATTTGGTTTGGTGATTAACAGTGAGGATAGGAACTATACTTCCAGAAACCTATGGACTCAGGGCCACCAGTGGAAAAATCATTGGATGCATGCAAGAGGTGTGTCGATCCGATCTAGACCACAAAGTGTTCTTAGTAACTTGGGCTTAACGATAGTGTGTATATAAAGTAGCATTGGGTTTTTGTGAAAATGGTTTGTTAACTTTTGGTTGAATTAATAACCACAAAAAAAAGTTGTTTACCTATGTAAGGTCTAGGATGAAAATCATTGGTTGATGAGGTTTGTTGTTTTGAAAAACAATCAGGTTTTGTGTATATTGAGGTCAAGTAACTGTTTATTGTTTTCCGGTAGAAAGATTGCAAAAGACAATTGTAATTGAATATTGAGGGAGGTGTTTACCCTATTGTGTTTTTCTATGTATGTCTTGTTAAACTACATCATTAGCTCACAAAATTTAAGTCATTGTACATACTTCGTCAAAACTTTGCATGTTTTGAGCCTATGTATCATCAAGTCAAGCACTGTAGACCAACATTTTGGAGTAGAAATAGTAGAGCCATATCAACAAAACAACTATATGAAACCCCTTCCCCTTTTGCATCAAACATACAGAAACTTTAGTATAATCCCCCTTTCTCTTATTGCTTTACTGTGTCTTGTATTTTGTGTAAGAGCTCAAGAAATTAAAATTGAAATAAAACAATACACTGAGCACAAAATTGCAAAACAATTAACGTCTTGTAACTGAAAACAATGCTATACTTTTAAAAACCTTTTTGAGACTTTTGTTTTGAATGGGGGAGAGAGACAAATAACAACAATGTTACTTCCAGAAATGAATCACAGAAACTTCTGTTCCCCCGAATGAGTGTTGTGTTCAAAATAAGTAATTAACATTGGTGACATAATATTAACTTCAAACAAAAGAAGGGGATACATTTTCCCTCAATATTATTTTACACAATACACATTTTGCAATTAATTATTATTGTCTTGTAGTTTTTGACATCTCTCTCCCCTTGGTCAACAAAGACGAAGACTAATATAAATATACTAACCATTTTCTAAACATCTTGCATTTTTTGAAAACTAAATTTTTCTTCTTCAAAATCAGACCACTTTCTGCATAAAACCGGTTACGCCTGTCACACAGTTTTAGCGTGTCCAAACGAGTTTTTCATACAATAGTAGTCCAAACCAAATACTGCTTACATTGCATACTCGACAATAACAAACGACGCTTTCAACGGTTTCATTATTCCCATTTTGTATCCAGTTTCATTGGAATTTACCGGCTGCGTATTTACCAAAAAAAAATAGAAGGTGAAGAAACATTTGATTTGTTATTGGATTGCAGAATCGAACCAGACTGCGTGTCACTTGATATTTTAGACGATACATTTGGTCTATCCATCCTGGGTTTATCTAATAGAAAAGGCGCTATACTGTTTAGTCAACTTTCGTTTCCCGCATTTTTTTAATCCAGAGACATACGTGCATACACAGGGCTCAATAAGTTTAATCAAGTGTTGGTTAAACTTTAACAAATTTGTGCTAAATTTGTTTCAAACCTATAAAGGAGTCTATATCCCTACAATTTCGAATATTTCAAAAATGGCGCCTTCAGTAATTTCAAGAAATTTAGCTTCAGACTCTAGGTCAGCTACATCGACCCCTTATATATATCACAAGTCCAAACTAGGTCTGGTTTCAAACACCCCCAATTCAAATTCAACTTCAGCTTCTGTTTCCGGTATAGATACCAAAAGCCTCGCTAGTGACACTACCTCATTGTATACTGTTCCATCAAAGACAACCGTTGCAACCACACAAGTATCAGGAAAGGAGCAAGATCCTACATTTAATCTACCACTTGATTTAAGTGATAATTTAGCACATAATTTACAAACAGCTTATCAATTAACTCAACAAGAAACAAACATGTCATTGGAACAATACGATTTGGAAACTCCTGATCGATATCGCATCAAGCTACAATTTACCAAACGTGAGATTGAAATGTTGAGATATACATGGAATAAAATGTTGTTGGAAGAAAACAAATCGTCAAAAAATATGCCAGGTGGATTTGATGGCGATGATGAAGGATTGAAAAGGGAATCTACAAGGGGTCTGACAACAAGTCCACGACAAACAACAACATCACTGATGGCATCATCATTATTCTGTCGTCAGTTGTATGCCAATTTATTAACCATTGCACCCGAATTAGAACTTCTATGGCCATCATTAAGACATCAAGCAGTTAGTTTTGCGCAAGTTATGAAAATGACAATTGCCAACTTGGAAGATTTATCGGTATTGGATTCATTTTTTGAAAAATTGGGTAAAAGTCATGCAAGAATCTTTGGCATTGAGCCACCGGCTTACGAAATTATGGGTGAGGCATTAATACAAACTTTTAATGAACGATTTGGGTCTAGGTTTACTATTGAGTTGGAAGTATTGTGGATCAAATTATTTCTATACATGGCTAATTCGATTTTACAATTTGGGTTGGATCCTGTACTTCGATTACACAAGACTGACAGTAGACAGTCGTTATCAATAGTCAAAACTCAATCAGGCGATATATTAGCAGCCGATGCGGATATAAATTCAGTATTTGACGAAAAGAAATCGGTTCTGACTAATGGCACATCAGTGTTGGATGATTTGGCCCAACCACCTAGAATAGAATCTAAATCAAAAGGTCGCTTTACTAGTCATCGTGGAAGTATTAGCTATAATGGTGTTGATTTGGGACCAATCTTGGAAAAGAAGAAGCTGAAACAAGTAGATGCACAATCGACAACAAAAAAAGTTGGTAGATTGGGAAGATTGAAGAAGAAAGGTGACTGTGTGATTATGTAAGAATATTTATACAATATGCACGTGATACTCACGTGCACATTTAGACTGACCACTGACGCGTGTTAATTAGTTTTTCCATTACACAAACCCTTTTAGAATTCTCTTTTGTAACATTTACGACAATGGAAAAAAAGCAAAAGGACCGTGTAACAACCAAACCAGCCCCTTAAAAACACGAAGATGAGACAGGGCGCAGTGGAGGTATAGTCAATGGGGGAGCTATAATGTGGATCGTCGAGTTCAATTTAGCACGAGTTTACGCACGTTAATACTCAAAACGCTTGGTATTGACTGACTTGGAAATGTCTGTCTGTCCTTTTGTCTGATTGATTTCCTAACTGGGTTTAATTATTCACAGATAATACTTTGTATACAGTACAGCATGTAGACAAAAAAATAAACGTGTGAGCAAAGAGGAGATTGAATTTTTAGTTGCCTAATGTAGGACAGCATCGATCTCAATGAGATGCTTTTGACATTACATGTAGTATTGCCTTGGAGTGTTGCATCGACATCACCGTCGACTATTGTATTGGGGTACAAAGTAGAGAGATTGTGTGTGAATAGGTTGAAATTTTAGTTTGTTTCGTAATAAATATTTCACGTCTTTTAATTCACCAATTTTTTTCTTTAATTTTTTGACAACCAAAAAAAAATAACCCATTCCCTTTACAACTATACAGAAGAGCATCTCCCTTCTTCCTAAAATCTGGAAACAGTCTCACTATTGTCATCAATCTAGCAACCTAATTAACACCTACTGGTAATCCCACAAATCAGCATTTTAAACCTTACGTAATAGTTTTCATTATTGCAGCAACTCACACCATTTTTTAAAGCTTTTTATTATCTTCGAGTTTCCTATACTAGACAAAAAAGAAAAACTTATCGAAGTCATTGGCAAAATCAAACCAAACATAATTTAGCATTCTATTGAGAGAGATACACCTCCACTCGAACCCTTTTGCATCATCCCATCATGTCCAACTCACACTCTTCTACTAACTTTGATGAATTCTTTTCAGAAAACAATTTTTATTCAGCACCAACCAATGATAGCTCCAATCATATCAATAAACTTCGAAGCTCGATTCAAATACCCAACTCAATAAGCTCAAGAAGTATTAAAGATGGGCTAAGACAGGATAATGAGGTTTTGACTCTGAGACTACCTACTTTTACCAGTCGAACTTCAATGATCAAGTCCTCTCCTAGTTTACGAGCTTTGGAGAGTATCCTTAATGAAAAGAGTAAGAATTGGACGCCTGGTACAATTGCTGAACAGGTTACCGAAGAGGAAGAGGAAGAGGAAGAGGACGAAGAAAAGAATGATGGGGAGGAGCAATCCCTAGATGATGATGAGAATGCACTGAATCAACTAGATGCTTTGGATATACGGAATAAATATAGTCCACAGAGGAAAGCAGCACCTGTTAGCTTCAAGAATCCCAATGAAACCCTGGAAACTGTGAATTCAATGCAAACTTTTGAGACTGCAGATGAAGCAATTGAATATGATAACGGAATTACCAACAGGTCGAGCAATAAACGGGCTTCGAAAACTTCACATATGACCAAGTCGTCAATCTCAACAATCAGTGGGAGTGGATATAGCACTGATGACACACCCATCTTGGGACAGCCACCCACGTTTCAAAATTTCACGCAACACAATGTTGAGTCTCCACAATTAAAGGTCATTGAAACCGGCGTGCAGCAAAGACTGGGATCAAAAGACGATACACTCATAAATGATACTACAGAGTCACCAACGAACGATATCAGCGAAGAAACTGTGAGTGTCGATTTACCACAGTTCACGCCTCATAATTCTTCGCATTATGCCGCGAAGGAGAGGAACGAAAAAACCCAGAATAAATTTAAATCCAATTTTAGTAACACAACAAATAATTCAAATTTAGACACAAGGGATAAAAAATTAGACAATCTCTCCTCAAATTCACAAGCAACCGTTGAAACCCTATCCATTCAGAGTGGTGGAAGACCAAAAAAACATCAACACCATCATCACGAATTCAATACTCGGACAAGCCAAAATTTCAAGAAGAGCGCGTTTGCACCATTATCAAAGCCGGCAATTCCAGCACAAAATAATAATCCGGAAAAGAAATTTTCAGCACCACGTTACGACGACACAATAATAAATCTGGGAACAAAATCTTCAACATCTGAGCCACAGGATTTCGACCCTGATATGAATTATGAACCGTATAAGAAGAGCAAATTGAATTCAAAGAAGTCAAACAAGGGAGATAGCAAACCAACGAGCATGTTGTCTGTTTTAACTCCGAACCAAGAAAATTTACAAAAGGGGGGAGGAAAGAAAAGTAACATATCCAACGAAGAAGCCGCTCCATCTAAAAACAAAGCTCAATCACCAATGCCTACGACACCTCAGAGATCTCCTCACTTGAGGTCGAATTCTTCATTTTCGTTGAATTTCGCAAAGAAATCATCACGCGATGAAGGTAAACCACAACTACTGCACAAAAGAAGCTCAACAATGGATGATTTGAACAAGGCTTCCCGTTCCAACATGCGTGTAAACGATGCACCAACTGAAAAGAAGAAGTTTAGCTTTAGAACACTATTCAAGTCAAAGTCTAAAAGTCATGAGTTGAACAAGTCACTGGAACCAATTGATACACGTGCACAACAAGTGACCGGAAAGTCATATTCAACAACCAATATTCCGTTACATCGTCTGGAGGATTCACCAACTACTAAGCATCAGAATAGGACCGACTTGCTGCTTCCACCTTTGACAAAAACTAAATCCAATATATCGATTATGAGTGTGTTTAAAAAGAACAAATCATCAGATCAACTTTATAGTATGGGAAAGGCAAAAGAATCCAATACAGAAGAGCCAAAGGAAGAAGTTTCTGCAAAAGAGTCAGCCAATGAGTCTTCTACTCCAAAAGAAAAACATGTGGATGATTTTGATGGCTCGCCAATATTACTTGACGAAAGATTTACAACAAAACCACCAAGCAAGGCCGCTGCTACTCCTGGCTCGATAAATTTTATCCGTGAAGTTAGTGACAATAATGTTGCATTAACTACTGCTGAACGTTCTTCTGAAAGCAGTGACGTCGACCAAGATGAGTTTGAAGATGCCGACGAAGATGTCCGCGAGCGAGACGAAGATGCAGAAGAAGCTACCAAGAAGGAGCAGGAGGAAGAAGAAGATGAAGAAGAAGAAGAAGAAGATGAGGATGATGACGACAGACTATCATTTGATCCGTCAGCTGATGAGAAGTTTGACGTTTACGATTCGAAGAATTTACAGGCAAACCCTCCAGTGCAGAGAGTATCGAATCATCAACAAGGTGAGGAAATTCTGTTGATTCCACCTTTGATTCAAGATACTCAATTTGGCTCTCCATTCAAGGTTGATTATGAAAGTTCACCTGATATTAAGCGACCAGCCCGAATTCTGGAAACAGCGCCATCAGCTTGCAATTCTGCATTTGCCAACACTGATGATGCCAAGCCCTTTTCAGCATCATTATCACCATCTGCTTCGCCGGTGCCAAAGAGATACCCCAGTCGCAAGGAGGACAAGAATTACCAGTTATTGGGAGAAGCGTTATTTCCAAGATCGCTTAGTGCACATGAAGTTGAAAGTATTGTATCGTTGGAGAGGTCAAGGTCTTTAAAGTCAATCAAATCAAACAAACGCAGTTCGTTTGTCAACTACGATGGAAGCGATGATAACATTGTGCACTACGATGGTCCTACATCGTCACCTCACAATTCCGGCGGCATTACCAGATCAGGCTCTATATTGAAAAACTCAGCCAGCAAACCAAGTAATTTGAGTAAAGAAATTGAACCCAGTTCCATCGATGCAAATATATTGGACGACGATTATGACGAGGAGGCAGTTCCAAATTCAAGCTCTGTATATTCACAGCCTTCTGGAGCCTCATTTATTAAGTCGCAATTTCAATCTTCGCCACGCTCTGATGACCAATGTTTACAATTTAATTTGACAGAGGGGTCCGATCTACACGAGTTTATGGAGTTCAGTGATTTTATCGATGTTGATAATTTGACTTTCAACTACTCGCCCTCAGCTGTGACAGGCTCTGCATCAGCTAGTCCACGACCTGACATCAATGAGCCAAAGTTTGACGTTAATGAGCGAATAAGAGCAGAGGCTACTACTGACACTGAGAAGGGACAATTGAGTAGTAAAGAGAAAATGGTTGACCCTCCTGATATTCGCTTCGATGATGACGATGGAGAAGAAGCAGAACAGAATGGCGCAGTTCTTTCGCAACTTCGTTCTCCACCTACATTACGAATTGATACGGTTGATTTTCCTAATAGTACAGCAAGTCATAACTCGCCAGTCCCACTCATAGTTGAATCAAGGACGCCATCTCCATCTCCGCTTTCGATGAACACTACCGAATCACCCAAAACAAGCGTTGAAGTTGTTGATGGATTTGAGAAGCTTGGTGGCAAAGTCAATCGTGATACATTGGCAGCTAATGATGACACAACTTTGGATGATAGTGAGAACGATCGTGACTATGGCAACACAGTGGTAGACTCTGATCAACATCTAAAAGAAGTCAACCCCCAATGTTCTAATAATGTTGCAGAGGAGAGGGATAGTGATGACAACGCCACTGAAGTGATTTCGAACTCACCTATATTGGACAGTGCATACAGAACCACCAAAAAGAGCAAATCTAGCAATAACAATCGACCTATATCCATGTCATTTAAAGGGTTAAATAAACCTTCATTTTCGGGTAAGATTGCTCAACATGATTTGAGAAGCAGTGATTCTCATCAGTCTTTTACCATTTCATTCAATGATGATCTGTCATCCGTTGGTGGTGGCTTTGGAACCAGCAGCGATGACGAAGAGGAAGAAGACGATGAAGAAGAGGTGCAAGAAGACATGGGGCAAGTGCCTACGATTCGTGGAGATGAAGGGTTGAGTTTGATTAATAATCAGCCAAATCAAGAGTATAGTGAATATGAGAAGGAGAACCTAGTGCCTACCTCAAAAGAAGCACAAGTTGGAGTGAATTCAAGAAAACAACAACAGCAGCAACAGCAACGCAATACCCAACCAGACTCTTATGAGTACAATGACCAAAGTCAGAACAAAACTCCACCATCAAAATCAAGATCCGTATTTGGTAAGGAGAGCAATTATCAAAACAACTCTGTTGAGTCATCAAATGGTTCATATTCACCAGATTTCAGGATACCGTTGCCACCACCACCATTTGGTACTAAATTTAGTCATAACAAGATCCCGTCCATATCTGATCAATCATCTACTAGTTCATCACCTAGATCATTCACATCAATGTTGAGCAGGTGGAAGAGGAGCAACAACAGCAACAACAACAACAACAACAACAACAACAACAACACTAGCAATGGCAACCATGGTAGTGTAAATATATTGGCACCACGTGTTGCACCTCCGCCTCCAGTCCCTACAAAACAATCTGGAGTTCGATTCAGTTCGCGAATCATTTTGTATGACACATATAATGATGAAGAGTATGATCGACATCCAGATACTGCCACATGTAATCAATTGACCCCATTGTTGGCACAACAAATCAAAGAGGAGATGAATATGATTAAGAGTGAAATGGAAGTTCATGTCGAGAGTCGTTGTTATACTCAGTTTTTTTAATGGTGTTTGAGACAAGGTAGAGGCTGGTTTTAATATTCTTTTTTGGTTCCAGTTTTTGGGAGGAGGCAGGGAGGTGATAGAATGGGTAGTTTTACATATAGTGTTGATGGTTTTAGAAGTCTAACGAATTTAGATTTATCTAAGTATCAAGGATATGAAAGCGTAGTGAAGGTGCGATAACGCACATAAGTCATCTCCAAATTCTCCAGTAGCAAAATTCGTAAACTAAGCAAATAAGTAAATAAATAATCAATCACACCAATCTTGACATCATCATCATCATCATATGAAAAGATTTGCCACTTTTTGTACCTGTTTACTGTTGCAGTTGCTGCTGCTTTGAATGAGTTTCCTTGGCACTAGCGAAAATGATATCTAGTACCTTATTGTCATTTTGGTCAATATGAGCCACAATATGATCAGTCTTGTCCAAGTCAACAATGACATAACTTTGCGAATCAGGTTTGTAGTCAACACATGTGGTTTCCGCCCATTCTGCATCGTCATAATCACGTAATGAGATTGTGGGTGGGGTTGTGTTGTCGTTTGTGTATGGTGGGTATTTCGAGTTCATTTTGCCGTCAAGAGGGAAAGAGTGGTTGTGGGTGTGTGTGTGTAGATGAGTTGTTGATAAGAAAGAAGGAGTGAGGTTGCGAAAATGGACGATGATGCTGCTGCACTTTTTGTTGAGGGGCGATGGAAGTGTCGCTACCAAACACAGTGTAGGAAGAAAAAAACAGAATCAAAGCGTACAGAATCACCGATGAGTTTACAGTTGAGTTTTTTAAATAGAGCTCATTCCGCCTAGCCTCAGCAATGGAATCTAAGTCAGTTGTACCTGGTCAATACATAACACCAACAAAGAATCTATTCCAAGATAAGCAACAACAGAAGAATGTCCCAGTAAAGTATGTTGCCGGGTCGGGCACAGTGATTAATTCAATTGAAGTTGATGATGGCAAGAGTCTATCAATCATTTGTGCTACAATACTAGGCAAGACCCAATTTGTTAAAGTGAACAATACACTAGAGGCAAGTGATGTGCCAAGTGAGGATAAAGACAACCAGGAATTGTCGTATATCGTCAATGTCATACCCAGAGATCAACGAGTCAACACTGACAACGACAATGCTAACGAGACTGCCGACAGTAGTGGTGAAACACGCAACGTCTCATCATTGTCATCTCCAATCAATCTCCCCCAGGAGAACGATATTGTATTGGTACGAATTACCCGTATCTCCCAAAAACAAGCCAATTGCGAAATCATTGCCCTTGAATCAAAATCGAAAAACGCACAAACAATTGGTGGTGGTATTGCCAGTGGGAGCGGCAGCGGCAACATCTTATCCGACTCAGGAACCGGATCCAATGGCGCCACAGCACAAGCATCTCTCCCGCACGGTGGTGGATCGCAACACAACCACAATATACAAACGGTGGCATCATCAACAACAACACCATCACAAGCAACAATCTACGACTTGGGTGAAAATTATCGTGGCATAATTCGTGCATCCGATATAAGATCAACTGAACGAGACAAGATTGTTGTTGGCCAATGTTTTAAACCTGGTGATGTTGTACGATGTATGATTATTAGTTTGGGTGATGGACAAAATTATTATTGTTCAACTGCTAGAAATGATTTGGGTGTGGTATTGGCTAAACTGTGTGGCGGTGCTGGGAGGTTAATGTATCCTGTTGATTGGCAACATATGATTGATTTGGATAGTGGAGTTGTTGAGTTGAGAAAAAATGCCAATCCGTTTGTTGTATAGATAAAAAGGGGAGATTGATTCAGTCTGGTAATAAGTATTAAAGAATGGTTAAGCTCTATATGATGTAATCTATGTGATGTATACGTTTGTGTATGTGCAAATTCCACTTCTAAATGGTTCCTACAGGATGAATCAATTCCTCATTATCACCTCTTAAGTCAACTTCACTTAATCCAACCACACCACCAAATTTTTCAAACCGTTCAAAATACTTTTGTTTTTTAACTTCAGCAATTTCAATCATCTTGGGCCAATACTTGTCATGGTCATAAATGAAATTGACATCACCTTGGAAATCTTTATCCAATTGTAACTTGGGAACATAATTGACAAATGGTTGATCAAACACCAATTTCTCTCTCGTCAAGGGGTCAATAAAGGGGTGAATAATCTTGAGAAACGTCCATCCTAACCAGGGGATATTTGTCAATAATGCCTTACCCAATCTTTCGGGGTAATGGGTTTGTAAAATGTGCAACACTTGTCTTCCAACACCAACTGGGGGGATTTTCCCACCTTGTGTTCCCACTGGATGAGCCTTGAAATCAATCAATAACGCTAATGAATCCTGACCTGATGGCATATAGTCGATAACTTTTTCCAACATGTACACTAAATGTTGCACTTGTCGTTGACTGGTTTTGGTATTTTGACGACCTGGTTTTAAATACAAGCAAGGCCTTGAATCATTATCATAGCCCAATATTACTTCTTTACCAGTTTCATTTTCAGGACTGGTCAACTCACCATTGACAATGTTATCCTTTTCCAAAATGTGATTGATTCCAAATTCTCTTCTCCAGGCCAAAGTCATTTCAATTCGATCTATGGCTTCTTCGACATGCCATTTCGTTGCTCTCAAGTACCGCAAGAAGCATTCTCTTGTTAACCATGATCTTTCATCAGTTGACAACGGTGATGCATTGGCGGTGTTTTTATGTTTATGATGTTCTTCACTATCAGCAATAACCAAATCAGGGTTTTGGAAATGTTTCAATACTTTGAGAAATTTGGTTTTCTCATCATCTGTGAGCTTGTGTTCCTGTGGAATATGTGATTCTGAAGATGGTTCTTCAAATGGGGTATATCGTGGGGGACCTAAATTGACCAGTTCTTTTGAATTTGATTTGGATTTACCACCATTGGCAGTGACTGTTCCATTGGTATTGGCACTAGATGATGATTCCGGTGATGTTGTAGCATTGAGTGAAGAAGTCTCTGAAGTTGATGGAGTATTGGAATTTGAACCAGATACCTTCAGTTTTAATTTACTAAACATATTATTGTGTGGGTAAAAGTAAAAAGCGATTAAGTTATTGGGAATAGTTTAGTTGTTATAGTAAGAACTCTCTCTCTCTCTCTCTCTCTCTCTCTCTCTTATCTGGGCCTCTTGAGTCTAACAAATGATAAGCAAGACCAACAATCTTGAGCAACTTATGTTTGTTGTGTTCTAGTGACTGCTGGAAAAAAGGGCGTTTAGTAATGAATGTGTTGTGTTTTATAATATTTGTTGATTTTCCGTGTGCGTTTTACTTAAGGAGCAAAGAGAAGATATTTTTCTGGTTAATTTTTTTTTTTCTTTTTTCGGGCCGTGTTTCATTCAGTTTTTAACTTTACACACAAGTTGCTTGCAAGAAAGTATGATGTTAGGTCTTAGCCTGATAGCATTGGTATACAATTACGTATATAATAACATATATATTCGCATGTATAATCTTGTATGCTGGACAGAGCTTGAGTGTGATATAACTCATCGTATAAGAGACAATTTGTCGTATAAAAGAGACACGTCTTTTTTTGTCGTTCTTTTACTGTTTTGTGCGTCTTTTCGGAGTTAAAACGGTTATGGATAAATTCCGTGTCTCGGATTTAAAAAAGTAGTGCATACAGTCAGTCATATACCACATCGCCGAGGTAAAAAAAAAAAAAAAAAAGACAAAAACAAAAAGCTGTTGCTCCTTGGCCAAGAAATTGGGCCGAGCCTTTGTTTAAACTTGACTCACCGGAGATAAAGCTCCAGTGTCGTTGCAACTTCAAATCCTTTGTAAATGTAGTGTTCTCATTTCTTTGCAAACGTTTTACATTATGCTTATACAGACAGTATTGATTATGGTTGCAAAACATTGATCTGCTATGGATTGTAGTAGAGTTCTTGTCGGATATTAACAAGTCAAAAATCGATTCTACCTAAATACAATCTAAAAGTCAAACCTATATACACTCAACTCCCTATATTTACTGATCTTTTACTCAACCAACATGTTATCCACCAATCTATCATACTTCCAACTATGCGAAATATCAAATGGTAAATCAACATTCTCATCAATACTAGATTCATCAACATTCCATTTGTCCAACTCATCAAAAAATTGACAGATGGGAGATGTATACCATCTACCACCATTCCATGTAAACCATCCTAAATGTCCTCCAATTGTGGTGGTAACCATTGTAACGTATGGATTCAATTCCGTTTCTGAATATGGTAATGATCTTGATCCAGTAACTGGATCATCTTTAGAGCTAACAATCAAAGTAGGCACCCTAATTTTCATTAATCGTTGTATTGGTGAAGCCAAACGATAATATTCATTAGCTGAGTTTAACCCAAATAATCTACTCGTAAAGTAGTCATCGAAATCTTTTAAAAATTTCAATTGAAATTTGGTGGGATCTTCCTTGTACTGTTTAATAATATCGTGTGAGCCACTCATCAAATCAGATTGACGGGTCAATAATTTCAACAAGTTTTGACACATTGTTGGCGAGTATACTTTATTCCCAACAATACTATCTCTTAAATGATATGCTCCGTCAGGGAAATCCCATGGTGTACCAAACATTGCTGCTCCTTTAATTTGTGGAGATACAGCGTCAGCCTCTTGACCTAAATAGTTGGCCAATATAGCTCCTCCTAATGAAAATCCCATCAAGTAAATACGCTTGTTGGGCCATTTCTTGGTGACATATTCATTGATAAAGTATCGTAAATCATTAGTCCATAATCCATTGTACAACTGTGGACTAGTAATTGTATGCCAAGCACATCCACGTGAGTTCAACACTATAGCATCAAAATTGTATGGATCATCAACGGCTTTCTCCATAACTGCTCTAATATAAGCTTCATATGAGCCACCTGATAAACCATGCAACGCAATAACCAATGGCTTATCGTCGGAGTTTTTGATCAATTCTTGTTGAGGGTCTTTAAACTCAGTTCTTGGTGGTAACTTGTCACCTTGATGCGATGGCTTATATTGCAAATGATTGGGATCATGTTGAAACCTGTTTGAGTTGAGAGCATAATCAATAGCAATGGTTGATTGTCCTTTCCATTGATCATATTTTAATTTTTCACCAGTGGGTAATGTATATATTGTATCTTGAATAGTTAAAATTTCTCTCTTATAATGAACCTGATGAACTTTATCAAATTTGTTGAGGGCCGAATAGGCAGTTTGAGTATGACCTGATGACAAAAGTGGATTAATGTAGAATGCATGATCGGGTGAAAATTCAACTACATCATTCTTGAGAATATCTGGCACAGTTGTTGAAGCTGGTGTAGCAGCAGCAGCAGCAGTAGTAGTAGCATTAGAGTTATCCTCAGTTGTGTTGACAGACTTGTCTTCTTGTTGTCTTTTGGTGAATCTAATTGGCTTTTTAGCAAGATGATTCTCTACTCTCGATAAAAAAAACCCTGATCCATACATTTTGAAAGTGAATAGTTTAATATCTTTGATCAACTTCAATGAGCTACTTCTGTTAGTTTAAATATTTAGGTTGGTTGTTTATCTTCAATGGTTGAAGAGTTTTAAAGAAATGGTTGCCATGATGAGGGTTTTTTTTTAAGAGTTTTCGCAATTTAGCCGAGAGATACTGATCTTTTGAATTTAGCCGAAATAAAACAACACACAACTCACTTACAGGATAATACACCACTTGGGAATAAAGTTGAGACCAATTAGAAAAGAGAACTCATTAAGGTATCAACATAAGCACTTAGATCGGTCTCTTTACAGAAACTTCAGAGTCTTTAATGCATGGAGTATTTTCTTTAACAAAACTTTACAGCACGAGCTGTGATCACTCATACTGCCTATGACAACTGACAACAACAATGCCTATTGATTTAACTAGTTTATTCTTCCACTGTGTATCAATTAGGTAGGTATTTTCTCATTATGATCCAAGCCTCCTTCATATGCTTATTGGTTACATCATACTTTTTCCTTTCGCTTGCCAAGTCCGAGCGTAGGAGGGTAGTGTACTATTGGATTAAAAATACAAGCTGGTATGGTAGCTTCAATTTTTAACATTCCCAATGGGTTAATTATACTTCTACTTTGGGACAACACACACACACACACACACAAAATTAGTACGTTGCTATTTATCAGGAGTTTGATGCTACCATATGTATTTTTACATTCTTTTGATTTTATCGCCTTCTTTAATTCTGGCCGCCCTCCCCCATAACAAAAAATAAACTCCATTTCCTTCCTTATTCCACAATTTGTTCTTCTTACCACCCAACCTCAACCTCAAATCTATATATCTATCATACACATCTTTCAAAAGAAGAGAACAAAAGAAGATATCAATCAACACATCACGCCCACGCTAACTGACCTAGTTTTGTTTATTGCTATACATAAAACAACAAATATTACCATTATTCGCCACCCATTGCACCTAACATCTACCCCTCACTAACTCATCAACAATGCAATTCTCCTTATCAGTATTGTCAACGATTGCTACTACACTCTTGGCATTCTCTGCCACCACCGTTGATGCTAAAACTCATTCAATCAAATTGAATAAGTTGTCCAATGAAGAAACCTTGGATGCTACTAAATTTCAAGAGTATACAAATGCATTGGCTAACAAGTATGTAAATCTATTCAACAAGGCCAATGGTAACCCTCAAGCATTTGGCGCTCAACAAGTTTTATCTGGTGGCGGTAAGAAACATAAAGCTGAAATTCCTTTTGTTACACCAGAAAATAAAGGTGGTAAATTTGAAGCACCATTGACAAATTACTTGAATGCTCAATATTTCACAGAAATTCAAATTGGTACTCCAGGACAAACATTCAAGGTCATTTTGGATACTGGTTCATCTAATTTATGGGTTCCATCTCAAGATTGTACTTCTTTGGCTTGCTTTTTGCATTCCAAATATGATCACGATGCTTCTTCGACCTATAAAGCCAATGGATCCGAATTTTCTATCCAATATGGTTCTGGATCTATGGAGGGTTACATTTCACAAGATACTGTTAGCATTGGTGATTTGGTTATCCCTAAACAAGATTTTGCTGAAGCCACTTCGGAACCAGGTTTGGCATTTGCATTTGGTAAATTTGATGGTATATTGGGTTTGGCTTATGATACAATTTCTGTAAACAAAATCGTTCCACCAATTTACAATGCTATAAATCAAGATTTACTTGATGCACCACAATTTGGCTTTTATTTAGGTGACACAAATAAGGATGAAGAAGATGGTGGAGTTGCTACATTTGGTGGATACGATGAATCATTGTTTCAAGGAAAGATTACTTGGTTGCCAGTTAGAAGAAAAGCTTATTGGGAAGTTGCTTTTGAAGGTATTGGTTTGGGAGATGAATACGCTGAATTGTTTAAGACTGGTGCTGCCATCGATACTGGTACTTCATTGATTACTTTGCCTTCAACTTTGGCTGAGATTATCAATTCCAAGATCGGTGCAACCAAGTCTTGGTCAGGTCAATATCAAGTTGATTGTGCCAAGAGAGATGAATTGCCAGATTTAACATTGACTTTTTCAGGCTACAATTTTACTTTGACTGCTTATGATTATATTTTAGAAGTTGGTGGTTCATGTATTTCAGTGTTTACTCCAATGGATTTCCCTCAACCAATTGGTGATTTGGCCATTATTGGTGATGCATTTTTAAGAAGATATTATTCAATTTATGATTTGAAAAAGAATGCTGTTGGATTAGCTCCATCAAAAGTTTAACTTTGAAGCCATTTTTAGATTCGAAATTAAAAGTTTAGAGGGAAAAGGGTAAGCAGTTGTGGCTTTTTTTTTTGTATACGTTTTATTATATCATCTCGGTTTAAAGAAGTAGGTTATTGTGTTGATGTAGTTGTGTGTATACTGTATTCGTTTATTTTAGTGAATTGTTTTATATGCTGGTTGATATTGAAATTTAGATTTTGTGTATGCTTCTCTCAGCCAGCCATCTTTATCAACAAATTACGAAAAACTTGAACACTAAATCAAACGCATAGTATTACAGGTGACTAAACAATGAGATCAAGAACTTTTATGAAACGATTGACACTCATCGTTCTCATCAGTTGATTTGAAATAAGAAATTTAACATACAAACCAAATCCACAGTTTGTTCTTTTCCATCGTCTAATCTCTATAAACCAATCGTCTATTTTTCATTAAGGCTTCGTCAAGGATTACACTTTACACATTTATACATAACCGAGTATTCACGATGATTAAATCAACACCACAAACATCGGTCCCAGACACTGGTCACTCGACGCTTGCTCAATCGGCACAAAATCCCTTCACTGAGGAATCACATCCTGATTATACATCATCATCATCATCATCAAGCAAAGACTTCGATCAAAACCCAAGCACTGAATTGACCCAACTGACTCGCCTGAATCACCTGAATCAGATACTGAGTAGCCTGAACCACCTGTACTCAAGATCCACTGATATACTTCTTCAACAACCACATGAAATGACTCAAGATTCATTGAAACGACTTGAAGTTGAATCAACCTCGAGTGAATCCCTAAGTGCTGCTGCTGCAATTGCTCAATATCCATATTACAACTTGGATGATGTGATGGCATCACCTAGCTCACAAAGTCAAAGTGCCACTACAGGTAATCATCCAGCTAGTGGCAGTGGTAGTGGGTCAAAAAAGTTTACACCAAGATCAAGTCCCCGTAAACAACAGCAACAATACAACCAGAATAGTAGTTCCGGGTCAGGATCAAGATCACAACATCAGCGAATTGGTCCTGATGGTGTTCCCTTGAGTCCAATTGATGATGATTCATTCAATCAAGTCCCGAAAAGATTCTCACAATTTATTATTGATCAACAAAACCCGCACATTTCACAACGATTAGATAATTTATCAATGATTTCATCCAGTTTGGAATCGGATCAAGCAAGAAACAATGGAACGAGTGAGGATGTAAGCGGGAACTCACGAGAGACGATGTTGAGTGAGAATCAAAACAACTACAACAACACTCATAACAGCTCTATCAATACTTCACCTACAATGGATCCCCATAGATTAGTGAATAACAATACTGCTCATGATGATATTCAATCAGTTTCAGTGTCCAATAGGGATGATATTTCCGAATCAATGGGTTCACAAGCAACCATTTTTTCAACAAGGCAAGAGCCAGAAGCATTATTGACCAATCGAAGGGTTGGCAGATTAAGCACTGGGCTTAACAAAACCAAATCTTTATTCAACAAGAACAAAATGACCAAGGGTAAAAACTCACGGCTGAAAATTGTTAATCGAACGAGTACTGTACGATTATACAAGAGCCCCACTTCATCAATCACATCATCATTGCTCATGAATAACAATCAAAATAAAGCTGCTCGTGGTGGGAAAACTACTGGTGCAACTCGTAGTGGTGGTTTGGGGAATACGAATGGAACCGCAACCTCAACGACAACCCCTTCTATCCAATCAAGTGCTAGCTTAACTAGACAAAATGCCATTAAAACTAAAAAAGGAAGTTGGTGGTATCGATTACAATTGAAAATCCGCCAATTTTGGACCAAATTCAAATTCTACAATTTCAAAGCATCGTCATCGAAAAAGAGACAAGTTAGTGTAAGGAGAAGAAGAGGTAATAGGGACATTTCTCGTACAAACCCATCATCATCACAATCAATAAAGAAATCCAAATCTTTGGTTCGCAAAGTGAGAGAAAATCCTCAAAATCAAGATTTGAAACGATTGGCATCGATCAAAATACCACCAGCTCATCAATTTGATCATCAATTTGCTCATCAACTGAGGGTGAGAGGTAGTAAGGTTGTTCCTGGTGTTGGCAAATTGCAAATTTCAGCACCGGTGAATAACCCTCAATTGGGTAAAGTTGACAAAATCGAGAGAGTTATAATGGATGATGATTTGAAACGATATGCTGGTGCTGGTCTTGCACCAATGTCTCCTTCTCAACAACAACAAGGAAACCAAGGACAACATCGTGCAGCTCTGAGATCTTCAATGTTCAATAAACAATTGCTCACGCCAGAAGAAATTGCCGATGAGAGAACAGGTAAATACACTCATTTGTCAAATTACATCAGCCAACAAGAGTCAAGGTATTTGTACCAATCACAGATCAAGGAGCAACAAGGTAACCAACGAGGTTCCACTATGCAATCGCCTTTCAATGTAGGTGACAATGATGACAATGAGTTTCCATCGCCGCAGATTGGCACTAGCGACGCTGATCAACCATCATGGGCCACTGGCGGTGGTGGTGACGCAACTTCATCCTTATTCACTAGTAGTCAAGCTGCACCACCTCCTGTGCCTCCACCGCATTTGGATACGAGTTATATGACACAACATTCGAAGGAGAAGAAGCACCAACATGGAGAAGGTGAAGAGCAGACAGATTATGATGATGATGATGATGATGATGTTTACAACAGGGCCAAAATTTCTCATTTATGGCAATGCTATTTATTACGTGTTTTGTACAATCGTATTCAGTTGCGTCAGGAAATCAATCAATTTGAACAATATTTGATCACAAAGGAGACTAGTGATGTCATCAATATGATATTTGAACGCGCTCGACGTGATGCTGAATTGAGTGATGATGACGGGACAATCACGAGTGCGGTTAATAATCACAACCTCAAGAAGATGTCTTCGAATTTACTGCCAAAAAAGAAGAACGATGATGATGTAACTGGATCTGTTGCTCAGAAAGAGAATGAAGCGACAACAAAAGCTGATGCCACCTCTTCGAAAGTTGTTCCACCAGTTGGATCCGGTGCTGGTGTTGATGAAGATGAAGATGTTGCTTCTTCATCTTCGATCTATTCTCAAGATGACATAATTTCAACCACTACATTTTCAACCACAACTAGCTCACATATCACGGCAAGTACCAATGAACATGGCGATGTATTGATTGATCCACGGGATCAAGAGTTTACAAACACAGTGCTCAATCGAAGATCCATGCTTGCTGAAATGTTGGAATATCGTTCCTCAGAAGAGGATGATGAAGAGGAACTGGAAAACGATACCATATCCTATTCTTCAATTAGTCAATTGAGTAAATCAGCGTTGGGATCAATCAAGACACGTGGCAGCTTACCTAGTTTACGCAATGGTGGTGGTGGATTGGATGAGTTGAGACGGTATGGAACAATAATTAAGCGACCATCGAGGAGACGGAGATCTACTCATGATGCAGGTGATGATGATGATGATGATGATGAGCAAAGATCATTGCAAAGTGCTGGTACATTGGGGATGAAGAGAAGCTTCGGGATGAATCACAGTTTAAATGAATTGACTGTTTCCAAAATCAATTAAAATCACCAAGAATAGATTCCATCTACAGTGTGTTGTGTTTATATGAAGTTATGAAAATATTTGCAATCAAATTATACATCCGTATAAAGCAAACTCCTCTACATAAAACAATGTAAGATTTCTTTCTAAACAGCAGTCATGTATGACGACACTGAAGAGTGTGTGTGGGCGGGTAACAAATAGTTGAATGATCCCGGCATCATGTTTGTCGGATGTAAATGATGGCCATCTTCATTAACATCATCATTATTATCATCTCGTTGACGTTGTTGTTGTTGTTGCTCTTGCTGTTGCCAAATCCTCAATGCATCATCAACATTGATAAACACATCATTGATATCATTAGAACCATCGCCATCTTCATCAGATGACACCTCCCTGTTCCCATTGTCCATGCCACGACTCACAGCGACATCTTCATTGTCACCACCATCGTCATCTTTTCCTTGCCCTCCGCGAGGTTCTGCTTGACTTCTCGACGGTCCATTATACCTAAACCCATGAAACAATTGTCGTTGAGCTTGTTCTTCCATTGAAATAGCAATAGCTCGTTGAATCTCCAGTTCAAATTCCAATTCAGTACGTTCACGAGCCACCCGCATTGCTTCATTCATGGCTCTAATCTCTTGTTGAGCATCATCACCATTCAACAATTGCGGCAAAACACGATAAAATTGTCCATCATCAATACGATCAATTTTCCATAAATCAATCTCCTCGGGCACAATTTTTAATTGAATCAATTTGCGAATAGTTTTACGTAAATTGTTTGGTGTGCGAATCAATTTTTTATTGATTCGTAAAACTGGCGTAACGTAACGAGGGTCAAATGAGATCAAGTCAACTCGTTTGTGAAGGCGTTCGCGGTATGGTGGTGTTGATGGTTGGTTGTGTTCTATATTTGCGTATTCGTCCAATGGTGGTGGTGCTTCTTCTTCGTCTTGTTCAACATTGTTGTGTGAACGAGGATTGGTACTGGGTTCATTTGGGTACATTGTTGGATCTATACGTTGGTTTAAACGGGCAATAATTCGAGCTCTAGTATCTTCAATGGTCGAACGTCGAGATAATGAAGGCTCACGATGATGTAGTGGGGAAGACGGTGTGTCGTTATGATTTTCCATGATGGCAGACCTCTTTCTACCAGTCAGAGCATTAATTTGGTCTGCGGTCCTCAGCATATCACAGCCTGCCATTGTTGGTTCTTCGTGAATTAATTCATCAGCTTCTTGAGGTTGCCCAGTTTGATTTCTTTGTGCTCTTTGCCTTCGTCTCATTTCCTGGTATCGTTGACCTCGCCTGCTGCCCTGGGCAGTACTTCCAGTTCTTTCCAATATACATGCAACGGCTTCTGTCCGACTTATTGAAAAATCATTTGAGGCCATATGATACGTGGAATTCTGCGACGAGGTGGGCTGCATGGGAGACGAGTGTGATTGAGATGAAGCATGAGTGGGTGATTCCATTTGTCCTGTTAGTTGTTGCAAAGTATCATTGTGAACTTCACTTCTTCCTTCTTGTGGGGATGCATGAATAGGTTCAATGTGCGGAGAGTTTAATTGTTCTAACTGAGGAGATTGTGCTGGCGTATCATGTGCAGAATAGGTATTGTTTCTGGGTATATTTCCAATTTTGAAGCTGCGCGTGTTATTGATTGGTTCAAATCCAGCTGGAAATTTGCCTGCTTCTTCGTCATCTTCTTCTTGGATTTGTAAGTTGGATAAGTTCGTTGAAGCTTCTTCGGGACTAGGCTCTTGAGTCTCCGCCAACTCTTCTTGCTCGTCAGTTTCATCAGTGATTATAATACTGATGATTTCATCATTCACTGGGTATGGCAAACTGAATTGAGGTTTCGGCGCTTCATCATGATTAGCTGATCGACCAGAGCGTAGGTTCTTTCTTCTACCCTCTTTATCAATCATTGGCCGCGTCAGTTGTTGCAGATCCATCAATGGCGTAACCTCATTCGTTAATAAAATGCTTTGAGAATTAGTTGACTCTCTTGATTCTCTTGATGTGATCGAGTTACGTCTTTCCTGTTGTCGCTTAGTGATGGCTTTCCCACAATTAGGTCTCGGCCTTGCTCTCATTCTTCGAGCTCGACGTTGAGCAAGAACTTCATTGCTAATCTGGGTCTTTTTTGCAACCTCCGATTCCTTCGGTGAAGCACCTCTTTTGAGATGATTGGATTTTTTCGCAAGATCTGGTGAGTGATATGGTGCATTTGTGGTGGTAGCCACGACATCTGCTGTAGGTGAATTCACTGTAGTAACCGTATCATTTGGTGTAAGTGAGTCTGAATTAGCTACACCTGGTGGGCTTGTTGTACCACTGTTAGTAGTTTCTGGAATACTGGGAACATGGTTGGAGCTTTTCGTAGGTGGACTTGAAGAACTACTTCGATTAGCGTTTGGTAAGTTTATACGATGGGAAATATATGTTCTTCTTTTGCTATCATTTGCCTGTGGCTGGTTAGCCTTTTGTTGTTGTTGTTTTTGTTGTTGTTGCAAAGATGGTGATGATGATTTCTGTAGTCTTGGTGATGGTAGTAAAGTGGTGGTAGCTGCCTTTTGTGTTATTGGTTGTGGGTGTGGGTGAGGTTGTTTGTTTGAAAAGTGTTGTTGTTGTTGAATGCGGCGGTGGTTGTATCTTTGTTTTTGCAACTCATCGTCTCTTAAATCTACTGTGGTTGTAAGCATCTCTACTTCTTTCTTTTGGAAGATATTAAGTACCATGCTTGGATGGAAGTAGGATTCACAGACTCAAATAGGTAATGCTATGAAAGGGATACGTGCTGACGGCTAGGGAATATTTGAATATATGCTTGATGGTTTAGGGTTTTTTTTTTTTTTTTGTTTTTTAATCTTCTATATTTATTTATTGCAATTTCCGCATTCGAGATATAAAATCTACTTGTGGGTTGTTTTGTGTGTTGTTTTGTGTTCCTGTATATAATAATAAAGGTTATAATAGAATACAAGTTTAAAAGTATGTGTGTTTGGATGTGTAATTTGGTTATTTGCTATTTTAAGTAATAAAGTGTTTAGCATATTCATATGCACTACGTAGTACTTGTTGATGTGGTACTTGTTGATGTGGTACTACTGATGTTTGTGTTTGTGTTTATGTTTGTGTTTATGTTTGGAATTATGTTTGGAATTATGGTATTGTAGATTGAATTGCTGTTGTAGAACACACTTGCACTGAGTACCGGACCCAAAAACAGGTGATGACGAATTAACAAAAGATATCTAGAATAGTACACTGAACAGTTGAATATACAAGAAAAGAGATAGAAGAAGGACTGATTTCAGCAAGTATGATAGTATAGAGGGAGGAAGAGGAAGAGGGCAGGCAACAGTATATAATTTCCATGTATTACATTTCTTGATTCGCTTAATTTGTCGAATTTTTCATATCATAGATAAAACAATTAATTCATGTCCTGTAGTAGTTTGATTAACAGCCGTATATAGTGAGCGATGCAAGAAGTAAGAGAGGAGCAAAGTGCAATATGTACAAATATATGTCTCTCCTTTATGGTAAAAGTTTGCTATTATGATGATTCTGATAGCATAATTCATCAACAATCAAAACGGTTTCCTTTTTTCTTTCTTTTTTTTTTTTTTTCTGTTTTCAAATTTGGTGGGCTTATTATGTGTACCTTGTTTTACTTCTTTTTAAGTAATCTTGCACATCCTAACTCCGTATTTGGTTGCTTTCTTTCTTTCATCCGTTCCATTTGAGATCAGAATGACACAACCAAATGATACCTTACGTCTCCCCTCTTTTAATAACCTGTTGCTTTTCGAGCTGATCCTGTCCTGTATAAAAAGAGAGCCTGTGTGTTTGTTCCCCTCTACTATTTGTTGCTTTTTTGCTTCTTACTTCTCAACTTTAAGCGGCCAAGCTTGCTTTGCATTTCGATGGTTGTTGAATTCACTTGCTTGTGTGCTTTGCTTTTCACTCCCATTGAAAAAGTGGAGAATTTGAGCAGTAAGTTATGGCTGTTTTTTTTTTTCACCAAAGAGCATTTGGCTAATTTTTGCTTAATATTGGGTGCAAAAAACGTAAATTCAAAAATTCACAATTGATGAGCTGTAGCACATTCCCTTCGGCTATACTCGCTTCTTGATTTACATTAGGTAAATGTGATTCACCAGCAACAATTCTTTTCAAAACGGAACATCATGTTGGACAAGTGAGTTTCAAAAAAATTAGAGTCACATCTAATTAATGACGTGAAGTGGTTAACATTTATGAACGAACTTGTTCAAATGTGAATGACCCTCATAAGTGGAGAGTTGCAATTATCTGGTACTTACGGGTTCTAGTCGGCTATACTTGTTGCATTATGGCAATGAAATTCGCTAACGGTCGTAATGCATCCCCTCACAAGGTTCGTCTCAATAAAATGCAACATCAATGTTTTCTACTCCTACATACAATCATCAATCCAATCGAGCTCGCGACTATTAAACCGATCGTCATCACAAAAAAGACCCTACAAAACCTCCTGCTTTACTACATTCCCTCCCTATGGGTGATCAACAAAAAGACGTAGTATCCTTCATTACAGAAAATAAAAACACACTATATAAAGCTGAGTAAATTGCCATCCCATTTTCAATCAATTGACTTGTCATAAACACTCAATTGATTAATCACATTGAGCAATCACCATCAATTGAAGCAAAAGCGGAAAGTCATAGCTCGGCCAAACTCACCCCAAAATCTGATGACACTTTACTTTATTTTACTTTACTTTACTTTGATTTGTGGTTTTTCAATTCTTCTTCCAAATTCTCAATTGTCTTCTTTTGTTCTTCCAACTTTTCCTTCAATTTTTTCAATTGAGCTTCTTCTTGCTTTCTAATGTAAACATTTTCTTGAGCTCTTTCCTTTTCATGAAATGAATCTCTTCCAATGTTGCTTCCTGATTCAATAAACATTGCTCTTGAAGTGGAAAAGTATCTAACTGTAGAAGCAGCTGATGCAGATGACGATTTAATAGCTCTTGATAACATTGTTCTTTTATGGCAACAATTGAATATGTTTGTAAATTCCTTTTGGTATTTTGGAAGTGTGTAGAATGGGTGTTTTTTTAATGGTGTAGGAATTTTTGGGCGCTTTAAATCTCTACAAAAGCGTCATTTGCAAATTGGAAAAAAAGTGAAATGATTTTTCTTAGTGGTGGAGGGTAGTGCACTCATTACCAAAATATCCACTCAAAGCTTGTTTTCAATTGGTTTAGAGCTAAAACACCCTTGTAACTACACGAGTCTAATAGTTTGTACATAAACGATGGTGCTAACATCCATCACATTACAAATATTTACATGACTATGTTTATCAACTCACTGGTCACTGCTACTATGATTATAAATTCCTTGTTGGTAAGAAACGATAATGTTTATGTACAGTAGACAACAACCCCAAGTTTCTAGCAGTCTTTATAGCAGCAGTCAATTTCTTTTGATTAGCAGCACTACATCCAGTTGTTTGCCTTGGTAAAATTTGTCCCGTTGACGTTAAAAACTGTGATAATACCTCTGGCATCAAATACAAGTTTCTAGGATTAATACCACTACGTTCAAATGGATCTTCCAGATTACGTTGTTGCAATTGAGCTTGTTTTCTTTCCATTCTCAACCTATTCATACTGAAATCAAATGGATTGTATGTAGTACCAACTCTAAATTTTCTTTGTAAGGATTGAGCTATATGAATTGGTGGTTCTCCACTAGCTATATTTTGAGTGATTTTCGACAAGTTTTCGGTTAAATCAGTTTGTGCTGATGATCCGGGTGCATATGATTCTCTCCACGATTGTTTACTTTTGAACTGTTCAAAATTAGTGCTGTCAGGAGAGTCTGTTTCAATAGTTGATTCTGTTGTTGATGACGATGCAGTGGAGTCAGCTGCTAATCTGCGGGAAGCTGTCCCTAGAAATCGGGTAGTTTGTGTAGCTATGGATTTGCTATGAGTAATAGTCCTATATGATATCATCTTGGAGTGAAGCAATGGTGGTACCAGTGGTGGTATATGCTATTTATCTCTTGCTTTTCAATCTCAACTAGAATGGTCTGAAAATTTAAAAAAAAGTTTTCATAAAATATTTTGAAATTTGGATGAAAGAAATCCATAGGAAGTAGACAAACCCTTTTCCACAATCTAATTAACCATTAATATATACTGGTTTCACAAATATTGGATATTACACTGTGTCTATATATTTAAGGCAACCTACATTTGACAACTGGGTTACTACCAATTTAAAACCAATCACTCACAACTTCCTTTGCTTTTTGATATCTAATCGTCATCGTTGTTTCTAGAATCGAACGGCCAAAAGAAGCAAAAAAAAAAAAATTCAACTTTAATGGTCACATACAATTATTCATCTTCAAAAACCTACATTACTCATTCAAACACTTTAGTCCTAGATTAAAGGAAGTAGAACCAACATCCTATCACAATAAATATTCAGACAGTTAACCTCATAAAATATCAAAAATACCTACAAAGAAATATGGGAGAACGAGGTCCAGATCAATGGCTAGAACAGATTAAAAACTGTGTAGCATTATCCGAATCAGACATGAAACAACTATGTGAACTAGTGAAGGAATTACTAATGGAAGAATCCAACATCCAACCAGTCCAATCGCCAGTCACGGTATGTGGTGATATACATGGCCAATTTCATGACTTATTAGAATTGTTTAGAATATCTGGTGGATTGCCCAGTGATGATAATCAAACAAACTACATCTTTCTTGGTGACTATGTTGATCGTGGTTATTTTTCATTGGAAACTTTCACATTGCTAATGGTTTTAAAAGTGAAATATCCTCATCGTATAACCATGGTTAGAGGTAATCATGAAACCCGACAAATTACTCAAGTTTACGGCTTTTATGAAGAATGTTTAACCAAGTATGGATCAACCACAGTATGGAAATATTGTTGTCAAGTATTTGATTTCTTAACATTGGCTGCCATAATTGATGGCAAGATTCTTTGTGTCCATGGTGGCTTATCCCCCGAAATTAGAATGTTGGATCAAATCAGAGTGCTTTCAAGAGCACAAGAAGTGCCTCATGAAGGTGGCTTTTGTGACTTGGTATGGTCCGATCCTGATAATGTTGACACTTGGGCAGTATCACCACGTGGTGCTGGATGGTTATTTGGATCAAAAGTATCACGTGAATTTAACCATATAAATAATTTACAATTAATTGCTAGAGCTCATCAATTGGTAATGGAAGGGTTCAGATACCATTTCAAGGAGAAAGACGTGGTTACTGTTTGGTCAGCACCAAATTATTGTTATCGATGTGGTAATGTTGCTAGTGTTATGCAAATTGATGAGGATTTGGAACCAAATTTTAAAATCTTCAGTGCTGTACAAGATGGTGATTTGACTTTAAAGAATAATAACACTAAACAACAAAGAAGCGATTACTTTTTGTAAAGGAGGATTTTCAATACGTTTCTTCTTTGTTAATAATAATAATGATGATGATGATGATGACTGATTATAATAATTCTATAGACTTGAAATATGTTGGTTTTCTGTTTTTTTTTTTCTTTTTCTTTTTAATGAAATGATGATACTTTTAGATATAGAGTAAGGTGTACTACTTCCACGTCTTATTGAGCTTTATACACACTGCTTCACTACTTCTTTCCCTTTCTTCTCATTCTCTTTTGTCCAATGATTGACTTGATATTATCAGAAAGACCCGATTTGTTCTTTGGTTCCTTTTCCAGCTTTGTCTCTTGTGGTTTGGCACCTTTGTTCATATTGCCTTTCCTCAGTGGCCCTTTACCATGACGTTGCTTCTTGGACCTATTTCCACCTTGTTCTTCTTCTTCCTTGTCATTACGTTTCCTCTTTTTATCATTGCCATCTTTATCCTTTTCCCTATCAAATTTCTTACTAATAATCTCCCTTTCTCTTCTTCTCTTGACAACTTGAGCATTCTCAACCGCAAATTCAACAATTAACCTTCTCTTGTTCAATCCGTCTAATTTGGCAACCTTTATTTCTTCTTCAGTCATTCCTTCCGTAATCTCATCAATTGTGACTTCATGGGCATTTAACCATCTCAATCCTTGTAATGCCACTTTATGATCTCTAAATTCAATGAACCCATAACCTCTACTCCGACCAGCCTCTCCCGATCCCTTGACCTCCATAATGACTTTAGCTTGTTTAACAACACCTTTATGTTTGGAGTTTTTCGACTTGGCTTCAATTTCTTCTTGAATTTCCTCCTTGGTCTTGTTTGAACGAGAAACTTCTTCCTTCGATAACGGTTGTCGTTGTCCTTGTTTGACTTCAGTGGCAAATTGTACCACTGCTTTCCTTCCCAATGCCTTCAAAGCTTTAGCATTCATTGCCCGCGGCAAATTTCTAACCGCTAATCTAGTTAATGATAGATGCAAAGTGGGGTTCTTGTTCAATTGTTGTACACGCAATTTGTATGATTTTTCTCTCAATTCCATATCTGTTTTGGTGATAAATTGAGCTAATTTGGAATTTTCAGTAATTCTACCTTCATTAAGCAAAAATAAATTACGCTTATCCTTCTCAGAAGGAGCTTTGCCAAGTGCTTCTTTTCTTTTTAATGCATTCCTTTCGGCTAATTTGTTGGCCGATTGTCTATCCACTGCTGACGTGATAGACAAGATACGCCCTTGGTACACATACTTTGGTGAAACGTCATCTGCAATCAACATTGAGGTCGAGCCAGTATTTGATGGTGCATTATCAAGACAGTCTAGATACGCATCTTCTTTCTTGAATGCAACAAATGCTGATCCCTTGGACAATCCTGTGTCCTTATCAATAACAGGAAGAGCATATTTAACTGGTCCGAAAGCTTCAAAATGCTCTTTCAAGCTCTCTTCATCAGCATCGTATGGAATGTTTCGTACAAAGATTGAATATGCTTCTTGTTTATTACTCTTTTTTCTGGGAGTTTCTTCTTCTTGTGGCTCACCATCAATTTCAATTTTGATACCATCATCATCGGAGTCAACTTCATCATCAGTGTTGATTTCATTCAATTCGCCAAAATTTGATCCCTCATGGTTTTTGTCTTCTTCGTCATCATCACTTTCTTCTTCGTCATCCTCTTCTTCTTCATCGCTTCCAAGACCGCCCGTAGCTTCATCACCAGAGTGATCTTCAGTTGTGGCTTCCTTTCCTTTTTGTGTCCCCTCTTCACCTTCATCTTCACTTTCTTCGTCTTTAATTTGTTCCCATTTAGACTTCTCTACGGCAAAGTCGACAGCAACTTCTCTCCCATCAATCTTTAACCCTTTACTCTCCTTTACAGCTCTCTCAGCGGCAACTCTTTTCTTCATGATAACAAACCCAAATCCACACATTTGACCTCCCTTTTTCTTTGGGATATAAGCATCAAACACAGCACCATATCTTTGAAAAATATTCTTCAACGTGTCTGGTTTCTTGCAACTCCAAGGTAGGTTTCTAATAATCAAACGAGCTCTTCTTTTCTCAATTGGTTCAGACCTTTTTGATGAAATTGAACTTCCATCAGGTGCTTGAGTTTTCCTATCTCTTCTTTTGGCAATGTCCACTCGTAACAATTTCCCCTGAAATTTGGTCTTTCTTGACTCAACCAATGCAGTCAACGTATCTTCATCCATGGTAAATGAAACGAAACCAAAACCTCTACTTTGCTTATTTTCATCGGTTACAATAACTGCATGTTTGACGGGAACGAATTGGGAAAAGTATGTAGACAAGTCTTCTGATGTAGCTTCAGACGGTATCGAACGAACGAAAAGTGTTTTGTGATCTAAACCGTCATCGTTCATCTGTTTCGTAGTGTTTGCTGAAGCTTTTGGCGTAGCTTCAGCAACATCTTTTGGTATACTTTCAGTTTCCGACATTTCTTTACTGTGAATAGACTCTGTGTATATGGAGTACAAGTTTTTTGAAGGGGGGATTGAAAATTGCAAAAGTGAAGAGCATCGCAAAAAAAAAAAATCCACAAAAACTTGAGACAAAATTGGTAGCATAATAGTTATAGACATGTTTGCACGCCAGATTAGATTAAATCTAGTGTAAACTGCTCGATCTGGTTACTTTGTTTCAGTGACAATCTTCAATGGAGACTACAAAGAGCGCTAATACACTACCAGATACATACATACCGCACCGCTCCACTCACGATCTCTCCACGCTACTTGAACGTTTACACATTAATTCTTTGTACCAACTTTGCATCCATTGGACACAATCAACAACCACACAACCTTTTGTCCCCCAGGACTCAATCTACACACAGCAGGGTCTCTGTAATAAACTACTCAAAGAAATCAAGAGCTTTCGAAAGAATGCACAAGGCAAGAAGGGTGGCGTTATTCGGAAAATAATATACGAGTATTGGACAAATGGATTGAATCTACTACAACTTGCTCAATTGGATTGTCAATTGATAGTAGACGCTTCTGAACATTTTAGTTGGAACTATTCAACGATCTCAGATTTAGAAGACAAGCTATGTTGTCCTGATATAGACCCTCAACATGTGACTCAAAATGTGGCTGCAAGATTGAGCAAACTTTATTTTACCCATGTTTACATATTAAAGCACCCACAACTACCTTTACACATAACTAGAGTTCAAGTGTTTGATCTCAACCAACAAGAAGGTCTATTGGACGGCGAGGGGCCACAAGTGACATCCCACAAACCATTCTTTTTTTGTCTACTGAGTGAGTCGTCACCTTACCTTTTGCACTCAGTAAAGGGCAATGATATACTTTTCAATTTGATAATGCAAACTATTGAGGAATGTATACATACACATAATCACATTCCGGTAAAACTTGACACACCATTGGATCAGAAGTCAATTCAATCTTTGGAGACAATTTATACGTTAAAGGGAGACTCACGATTGGGAAGAAGTTTAGGTATATGGACCCCATACGCTGATGGTGTTGTTGATCTTACCCCATTCGGTGCATTAGACAAGCATCACATGCTACAGGAGAAGTCCCACGCCAAAGATGCAGATCACACAGGTGATATATCACAGATTGTTGCAAGTCTTCGATTTAAGGGAGTCGTTACAGATAATCACACATCAAGAAAACGGCAATTTGAAGCGATTGAAGACAATACTTTACTAAACACATCCGAGCTGAATCCCGGCTCTCAATTTGCGTCGCGTACACCATTACAAGTCGCCGAGTTTGTCATTCAAGAACCCATCAACCCCGGCCAATCTAATTCAAGGTCCAACATCAAACTCAAATTCTCTGGATCCGACGTATTTGGTGGACTTCACGAACTATCAACAGCAATTACTGATCCAAATGAGATGGTCATAAATCCAACAGAGATACCCAGCTGGCTAACCGGAGAGGATGGCGCTACGTTTGGACATGTAAGGAATGGAGAATTCAATTCGTAAATCAATAACCCAACTTTTGCATACTCGTTTTGATGACTTGTAGAGCTTTTGTGTCCGAGTTGGGTACATTCTGTTGTAGATTTCGAAGAATTTCAATGTCTTTATTCTTGTACGCCTCCTGTGCTGCTGACTCATAATCCTCATTTCTTATAAATAACCGAATTTTCTCATCGTACTTGTACTTGACTGAATTACGAATGTATGCTGAGATGTGCTCCTTAGGTGCATTGTTAGCAAATCCGGCGTCAATAATTGGCTCAAACCCAATGGGTGATTTTCCAGTTGATACATCCAATGATCCAAAAACAAATTCATACAATCTGTCAAATTCATGTGCTTTTGAGTACGTACTCAATACCAAATGCCAAAATTTCTCTTGAGGAATTGAAAACTCTTTGACAATTTTACTTGCAGGTTTGATTTGATTCATCTTGATCAACTTGGTTAAAATTGATGTCAATGATTTTTCAGAATAAAAATTGGTTAGGTATGTCTTCCCCAATCTATTTTGAAGTTCAAGAATTTTGAGTTCCCTTTCTATAGCTTTCATGGTGGTAGTTCGAATTGATCTTCGCAAACACTTTGTTAACAACTTTTTATAACTATTGTAATACTCTTCACCTTCACTTTCAGCAACAAGTTGAGTTCTAGCAAACTCTTTTAGCTTGAGCAAGTTCAATTCATGTGTCTTATCTTCATGAGTGAGGAACTTTTCCATCAATTTGGAGTGAGACTTTCCAAGTGATTCCACCCAAGTATGACCTATCACCTCACCTTTGATTGGAATTGTATCTGAAGGTATTTCCACTTGCAAATCTCGTATTTCGCTTTGAATTGCTGAATTATAATGCTTGCTCTCATTTTGATTTAAAATCTCAAAAAAGTCAGAGGTGGGTAAAATATCTTGAATATGCATAAGCATCAAAAGACTTAGGGAATAATCACCAGATTGAAATGCTTTAACCAAGGCTAGTTCTACCTCATCAAAATCAACAAGTTTCTTTATTTTATTGGCAATGGAAGGCTCTAAATCTATCAACAAGTTGGTTAGGATGACTCTTCCTTCTTCGTGTGCCACATCTGCTATCATGTCAATCGATATGTAATTTCTTTTCTTGTTTGAAGTGGACAACAACTTATTGGCAATGAGTTTGAACAATTGTATATCTGAGAGATTCAGTTCTTTTCGTATCTTGTAGCAGCACCAGTGAATGTAAATTAAAGGCATCAAGTCCTTCAATCCTAGAGACCTTGTTATACGCAAGGCCATATAATGCTGGTTCCTTCTTAGAAGCATCTTGACAACTTCCTTCCAGCCAATATATTGTATTTCCAGATGGGTTAGGAATAATCCCAACTCCGGTGCTCGTAACTGGTTTAGAGCCCTGACGGTATTGAGCACCGTTACATACTTGTCTGCATCGAATGTTCCTTCTGCATAAACTTTTCCGAACGACACTGCTTTCAAAGCCTTTTTGTGCCAGCTGGTATCTAATTCATCAAGAGCAACTTGAAGTACATCTTCCATGGCCATAGAAAGTACGCCATCTGCTTTTAACAAAGCTATGTTTGCATGCGCTTTTGCGGCATTCAGAACGAACTTTCCAATGCAATCCGCCAATATACTGCTAGGACTATTTGAGCCGATTTGATACATTGCCACCGTTTTTTCTGGAACCCTGTATAAATATTGCACTTTTTCACTAGTCACAACTCGCAAACCATCTGATAATGTTTGAATGATGGGGATTGTGTACAGTAAATTGTTCTTTCCAGAGTCTTTAAGTAACAAATTGTCGAGATCAAACTCGTCATCTTCGTCAATATCGTAAAAGAAGGATATTGATTGTTGGTCTGGGCCAATCAATTTGATTTCATCTTTCAAAGACAAAGCAATAGCATCATTTCCACACCATGACACTTGATAGGGTGAGCCAGAATCGTTTGAGGTATCGTATTCTAAAAGAATCTGATCAAATGAGCTAGTAACGACAAAAACCTTGTTATGTGTAGAATTGTATAAAGCAGCCAATTGACCATTCGGGGAGATTGAAATAGTATTGAAGGGCCCATCGGTTAGCTCTTGATCAACGAGTTCAAAAATCGAGAGTCCAAAATCAACTTTCAATACAAGAATCGTTTTCTGACAAGCAATGTAGATAACCACGTTTTCTCCACTTTCGTTAATTGACAACCCTTCGATACCCTTTGATGAGCAGCTAGAAATATCAATCTCATAGTTTTGAAATGTTTCCAAATTGGTCAAGATGAGCTTGTCCTCGAGTCTCACTACTAAGTAGTTGTCAGACGTTTGTGTTTCTATAATATTTATAATCTCTTCAACCTCATCGTTCTCGAGATTGGTAATCATCCGACCGGTCTCAACTGCCGACTCATTATTATTCTTTCCGTTGACTGTCATATCATCCAAACTAATCAACTCATCCGTAAATCGGTACTCATTAAAATTCCCTACCAAATCTATATAATACCTGAATCTGCCATTATTTAAGATCAACACTAAATCCTCTCTTCGGAAATGAAAATCACTGATGTAATCCGTTGGTGTACTATTATAAACCACTGATGTTACCTTATTCCCACTTAGCCCGTACACCTCGACAAGGTTAGGATGAGGCACCGAGTTGGATGCAACGGCAATCAATGTGGTATTAGGAGCGAAAGATATCCTGTAGTTGGAATACAAGTTTTCAATCGACCAACTCAATGGCAAATAGCAGGTTTGTATATCATAGTAAACATTTTGCAATCTCAGCCAATTGAAGCTAGGGTTTGTTGGCATTTGTAGACGAAAGGAATGTACTTCTTTATGGCTGTTTGGATGAACGCGATTGGGAAAAATAATTAAATCGCTTCTTTTATTGCCAACTTCACAGCAAAAGCTTCAATATCGTACGTTACATCATGGTTGATTTGGAGGTTGAATTCGTTACGTTAGTTTCTTCAGATAACTTCAAGTTCATCATACTGAAGGAAGTGGCGTCGATATCGTCGGTTTTAAGAAATTCGCAAGGTTTTGAAGAAGGGAAAACAGGTAGAATAGATCTTGACATGGATGGTGATATACTAGAGTGTATTGTTGAATATTTATACTATCACTACAAATACAAAGACCAAGCTGAGAGCGGCGATGTTCCCGAATTCAATATCCCGACTCATTTGGCATTAGAATTGTTGGTCAAAGCGGATTACTTGGATATATAGTATGAACGGTTATGCTTGTTTTGATTGATGAATGATAGAAGGCTATTTACTTCTTGACGTAGCAACATTAGAAGCTGTACTCCCCAACTGCGAAGGTAACCCTCCACCGCTGTAAAATGTATGTCTGTGATTTGGATAACGCACACACACACACACACATACTTTCTCTCTCTATGTGTGGCTGATATGCGATTGGATTTCGCAAGCTGTTTGATTTTTCCCAAAGTCCCCCCTCCTCTTATCACAAGTACAGTCCCCCACACTATCATGACAACAACACCACTACTAAACATTCTCATCCTGGAAGTGAATCAATTTGATAAAAGTGGGGAGGAGAGTCTCGGTGAGTTACTAGATGATTCAAACACCTTTCTTCAACTGTTGAAAGACTTGGAATCCGATCTTAAAAACGAAGTGGATGCGGAGGAAGAGGAGTCACAACAGGTGCAAAATGGCGGGACCCACAACAACACCAAGGAGCAGATTGGCGGATTACTGAAACAGATAGATACATGGTACAAATCATCAATCAATCGACTCAAGGCGTACAACACAGCCAACAATAAATTTCTGAAGAATGTGCTTAATAATAGCAAGTTCGGAGTTAATTTAGATGACGCCTACATATACCCATTGAATATGGATAATTACCCAGTGGGTGATTTTGACTTGGACAAATCATTAAACGAAATAGGGATAAGTTCAATCAATCGAATTCCGCCAGAATTGGAAAATAGGAGCATTAGGCAAGAAAACCGACAAGAGTTGGTCAAGGCCATAATCTTACATTTGCTAAAGATTGGACAGAGTAATATTGTGCCTGCTATGGTAAAACAATTTTTGAATGACCCTTCCATTTCGATAGACGAAGAGTTAGCTGAGAAGTTTAAATTGCTCAACCTGATTGTTGATGATATCTGCATCAAACATGACTTGACCGACGCTTTGGGCTGGTTCGAAACTAAATTCAACGAACGAGCTATTAAAAAAGTGCCATTGATTGAAAGAAGTAGTACTTTGAGCGAAGTTGAGTTCAAGTTTCATATGCTTCAATTTATTATATTATTGAATGGGAAGGAGCTGAAATTTACTGCCAATGATGCCCTTGAGGCGTATTTCTACTCAAGAGATCACTTTGGTAAATTTTTGAAAGATTACTTGAATGAGCTAGCGCCATTGATGTCATTGATTCTTTTCAACTCAGACTCGGGAATTGAGAATTTTTCACGCCAAAAACATAAGGAAACAGCCATAAGCAATTTCATCGAGAAGCTAAAACAAGGATTTTCAATAGAGGCTGAGGAGGTGCTCAGCAATGGGCGACAAAGTCAAGCGGAATTTGTCACCGAGTTGCTCAATAGTTTCAATGACGTCCATGAAAATGACGAGCTATTTGCCAACTTGTCTCATGATTTTGTTGCAGAATATTGCAAGAATTTGAAATTATCCAGTGATTCATCTTTGTTCCAAAGCGTTTTAGCTGGCCAGATATACTTACCAAGCTTTTACAAATACAATCTGATTGAGTTAAAGATGAAAAAGTTTAATGATCGGGCAAAGTCCAGCCAGGTGGAGAAGGAGCTGCTGTCGTTGAGAAGCGTCGCATCGTTTCATTTTGAGTTACCATTCCAACTACCGGACTCAAATAGGTTCTTGTTCAAAAACCATCCCATTTTCATTTGTCCAATTACTAGGGAACAATCTATACCTCTTTCAGAAGTTATAGAGGAGTCAATAACGGTTCACAATGATGCAAAAGGTCAAATAGAGACGAGAAAGAGGAAGCTTGCAGTTGATAATCCCCTCAATACACAAGTGGTTGCCTTAAGGTATTGCAATCATTTGGCATTGAAAGAAAGCGTCTGGCACCTTTCAAAAAAGGGAATTGATGTATTCAAATGTCCCTATTGTTATAAGAAGCATAAGTTTACTGATGCAGTGGATGCGTACTTTATAGACTTGTAAAGCAACGTCGATTTCTTGTTAAAAAAAGTAGCGCGTGAAGCCACGCACATGCAGCCACTCACGGCTGCATGTAAGAAGCTTTTCTCTTGGAGCGTTCCGTCGTTCCTTTTTCTGGTTGCCACTAGCAAAGTTTTGCAACTTCCAAAACCGATGAGATATGTTTTGCAAAAAAAAAAAATTAAAAGAAAAAGAGGGTTGGTTTCATCGATTATGAGCCCATCGTGTGTCATGCCTCCAAAAAAGAACAAGGAAACAGAACCGCATCTACTAATTCTGGAGGAGTCTATTTTGGGGGAGAGATGGTGTCCTATCTATGAAAAAAGTGCCAAATTTGAGCCCAACCATTTCGAACAGGCAATGCTCAATATTATAAGACAACCGAATATCAACTCTACCGTTATACTACGAGCTGATATTTTAAAAGAGAAAATTGTTGATCCAAATGAAGGGGAAACTACATTTATAAGCAAGTTGATAAATTCAGTACCCGAGGTTGAGTCTAAAGATCGAGAAAAGGATGTTGTTTTATTGCATAAGGATCTACAAGATGTCAATGTACGAGAGGTGAATTTGGATGGATGTCAACTCAGTTTGAAGAACAGGTGTGAAATTGTGAGACGCATGATACCACGAAACCCCTTCAAAGATTTTATTATTAATCAGACATGTTTGGTGATGAAGACCGAGGACAATCAAAGCGTCCTTGTTGTTTATGTGCCACACATAAGCAGAGCAGAGGATACTCCATACTATCTACCTCCGGTTTACGCCGTTGGGATACTATATCACAATCATAAGGTATCTCTTCATTACCAACCTTTTGAATTGGATGATTGGCGCAAGGAGAGAAATAAAATAAAGAACATGGACTTGTCCGAAAGACCGGTTAGAATTGCATTAAGATTGCTCCAAACTTCAACGAAACATTCGGGTGGTGTAAAAGTAGGATATGAAAAGCGGGTCAATCACGACTTAGTTGTGTCAAAGGTGGATTTCCAAAATAGGTACATCACGCTAAAGTCAAAGTACTCATCTGATTTGGTCAATTCATGGTGTGAGTCAACGGATCCCAAAAAACACGTATTTGAAGACCTTGCAATAGCAGCCTTTTTGATAGAGTATTGGAAGACAAAGAAGTTTAACAAGGACGAGTTTGAATTCCGTGATTTGGGTTGTGGAAATGGGCTTCTCGTACACATTTTGATGATGGAAGGGTACAAGGGAGAAGGGATCGATGCACGAGCTAGAAAATCGTGGAAGGTATATCCACAAGAAGTCCAGGAAAAGTTGAAGGAAAAAATCATTGTCCCTAGTATCTTGTTGAAGCCCCACCCTTCATTGGCCAAAATTGCTCCACATATAAAGGACAATGGTAGACAATTTGCTGAGCCAATGAACAATCAAGTCACTTATCACACAGCTGAAAGCTTGCTCAATTCATCTTATGTTTGTACAACAGAAGATTTCCCGAAAAATACTTTTTTAATAGGAAACCATTCAGATGAATTGACGTGCTGGATTCCGCTATTGGGACATCCTTTTATGGTGATCCCTTGTTGCTCACATGCATTAAACGGTAACAGAATGAGGTTCCCACCAAAAAAAGTGAAAACAGCTTTGCTCAATCAAGCTCTGGCTTCGACATATGGCTCCTTAGTTGACCATGTTGAAGATATTGCCATTTTGAATGGATGGCGGGTTGAAAAGGAAATGCTTCGTATACCAAGTACAAGGAATGCAGCTGTGATGAGTTGTGAAAAGGTGCAACCGTTTCAAGAAGAACCGTCGGAAATTTCACAGTTGCGGGTTTTGGATATAATTGCCATGGAAGGCGGTGCTGAAGGGTGGGTTGAGAATTCATTGAATTTAATGAAAAAAGCACCTAGAAGTCATTAAATGGTTACATGTATAAAGAGTAGACGTTTGTAGTAGTAAATGTAGACTTGGTCGCACAAAATTGGCAATCTCTCATAATTTCTCTCTTTTTGAACAATTTTTTGAAAAAGCGTCAACACACTGCGTTGATCAAATCGCTTGCCTTTGGAAATAATGACCGGTTCATCATCCCAGTATGTATCAGAATATACGTTGTATATTTGCATCCATTTACTAACATTCTACTAAGGTTCCAACAGCTTGAGAAGCTTGGTGAAGGAACGTATGCGACCGTGTACAAAGGTCGTAACCGGGCGACCGGTGCGTTGGTTGCATTGAAGGAAATCAACTTGGATTCAGAGGAAGGTACGCCATCGACGGCGATTAGAGAGATTTCATTGATGAAGGAGTTGGATCATGAAAATATTGTCACTTTGTACGATGTCATACATACAGAGAATAAATTGACTCTTGTGTTTGAATACATGGACAAAGATTTGAAAAAATACATGGAGGTTCATGGACAACAGGGGGCTTTGGACTTGAAAATTGTCAAGAGCTTTTTATTTCAGCTACTTAAAGGTATCATGTTTTGCCATGATAATAGAGTATTGCATCGTGATTTGAAACCGCAGAATTTATTGATCAACAGTAAAGGTGAGTTGAAATTGGGTGATTTTGGATTGGCTCGTGCGTTTGGGATCCCATTTAACACTTTTTCCAACGAGGTTGTGACCTTGTGGTATAGAGCTCCTGATGTGTTGTTGGGCTCCAGAGCTTATACAACATCGATAGATATATGGTCAGCTGGGTGTATTTTTGCCGAAATGTGTACTGGTAAACCATTGTTCCCAGGCACTGCAAACGATGATCAATTAATCAAGATTTTCCGCTTAATGGGTACTCCGAATGAACGTACATGGCCTGGCATCAGCTCTTACCCTAATTATAAGAACAATTGGCAAATCTTTGTCCCACAGGATTTGCGTTTGTTGGTGCCTAACTTGGATTCAATGGGATTGAACTTGTTGATGAGTTTATTACAGATGAGGCCGGAGCTGAGGATTACTGCTAGACAAGCTTTGCAGCACCCGTGGTTCCATGAGATAACTATGCCTACTCCAGTACAGCACCATTTGAGTGATCCTTACCAGCAGCAATATCAACAACAGCAACAGCAACAGCAACAGCAACAACAACAACAACAACAGCCACAACACCCAGATGGAGTACATCAACCTATTATTGATCATCAATATTAAGTGCTTTTGTATAGAGAATATGAAGATAGTAGATCTATTAGTTTTTATAAAGTTATTTACTTTGAGTTATTGAAGATGATTTGTGTGACTTCGTTGAGATAGGGTACTTTAGTACCTGAATATTCTTCTGTTTTCCTTGCTTCGAGAATCTCATTGATTATACAATCAGCTTTGACTTTTTTATGTGGTTGCGTAAGTAAAAAACATAAGAGGTCAAAGTACCTTTGCGACGAAATGCTTTTGGTGTATATGTGACTGGGAATTGCAAATTGGTTCTCATTACTCTCGACTTCACCAAAAAAGACATGGCCACGACTCAATCCGTTGTTGAAATTGTAAAAGTTCGATCTATTGGGCGAGACACCACCACTTCCAGTCACATTTTCATCATCATATGTCGGTAGAGCTGGATTCTCCACCAGTTTCACCAAAGGGTCTAAATCACAAAGTAACTCCTGGTCATCCTTAGAACCGATAAAGTCCAAGTACTTGTCAAACTCATCATACATTGACGAATGTGCAAAATTCTCCGTTCTTAATTCAAAATGAACTCGTTTGGCCAACGCATCAATTTCAGCAAACTTTACCTTGAGAAATGCAAGTCTTAATTTTTGATTCATATAGATATCATTTCGAGACATGTATCGTAAAAGCTGTCGTTTATGAGTTTTATCACCAAAAGTAACCAGGTTTAAAGTTTTCAACAATTTGCTTGACACAAATCGATAGTTTAGGATTGACGCGTCGAGAACATACCTTCCCGCCACAAATGTGTATTCCAGCCATAGCAGTCTAAGCTCCCCTAAGCTATCAAGCAATTTGGGGTAAAAGGTGCTACGTTCGACTTCTATATGCACCTGGTTCAACTTATCAATACATAATTCATAGTACTTGATTTTGGTTTCGATGGCAGAATTATCCAATCGAGTGTTTAGATCAGCAACAAAATACGTCTTTATCATTTGTAGTGCTAACGAGTAATGGGCCCATGAGTTGGTGTTAGTCTCTGTGGATCCCTGATAATCTCCATTGAATTGCAAGTTGGCGTGTAAAGTCCTATTAAGTAAAGGAAGGTTGTTATTTGGACCTGCTAGGAGAAATATCTTGTACATCAAGTTTATGGGTAGGTGGTTAATGGTTAGTTTGCGGTGTGGCTCACGTCCAGTGGAATTGTCTTGTGTAAACTTTGTTGATGTTTTTGTAATCTTGGCTACAGTTCTACTTGGAAGAACATGGTTTCGCCTTCTTCTCTTTCGTTGTGGTTCCTGTGAAAGCAGCAGTCGTTTCAATGACTTTAATGATTTACCAGGCACGATGAACCCCATTCATGTAGCATAAAAGTAGATCTTTACATCATTTTTTCCCGTCTCAGATGAGCCGCGTATTTTAGCTTACAATTCACATAAAGTCCATGAAATACAAAAAAAACAATTTCGTAACTAAGTACAAATCACTATACACCCCTAATTCTTGAATTGGTCTTCGGTGACACCAGCACCCATGGCAGCGGTTGACGTTACACCACCAGAGACCATCTTCAATAATCCATCGATATAGTTAGCACCTGACCATTTTTGATGCTTAACAACTTCGACACCCTTGGCAATTTCTGGTTCTTGAACTTGTGAACCGTATGCTCTCATACCAATCTTGGCGTAGTTGTTGGCAAAATCATCAACTGCCAAAGCAGTAGTATGGAGACCAGCCAATGTGATGAATTGCCAAACGTAACCGAGTTCACCCAATCTCTTGATGTAGGTTTCTTGTTCGTCAGCTGGCATAGCCTTGGTCCAGTTGAACGAAGGTGACAAGTTGTAAGCAAGCCATTGATCTGGAACAGCTGATTTAACACCATCAGCAAATTCCTTAGCTTGAGCGTAATCTGGCAATGCTGACTCCATCCAGATCAAGTCAGCATAAGGAGCGAAAGCTCTACCTCTCATAACAGCACATTGACAACCACCCTTGTATCTGTAGTAACCTTCTCTGGCTCTTGAAACTTCCCAGTTGAAGTAGATATCCTTTCCAAGCAACTCTCTTGCCAACTTTCTAGCTTCTTTGTTGGAAGTTTCAGACAATGGGTTGACCTTGTCGGTGAATTTCTTAATCAATTGGTCCTTGTTGGAGTATGAACCCTTCTTGATTTCATCAATGACAGCTTCGGAGAACAACTTAACACCAGCCTTTTTGGTCCAGTCAGCTTCAATGGAAGCCAATTCGTCACCAGTGGCACCTCTTCCTTCAGCTTCGACTAACAACAGGACCAAATCACCAGATTCTGGGTTGGTGGCACCAGCAATGAAGTAGTGGTCTCTGTGGTCAATGGTAGATGTAATCAAAGTAGCAGCTTCTGAATCGGTTCTTGCAACAGCCAACAAGTTTGATCCAAAGATATCGGCAGATGCTCTAATGGCAACCAATCTGTTGATATGTTCCTGAACTGGGACCAAAACTTTACCAGCCATATGACCACATTTCTTGGTACCTGGAGCTTGATCTTCAATGTGGATACCAGCAGCACCTCTTTCAATAAACAATTTGGTCAACTTGATGATAGCAGTTAAACCACCGTGACCAGTGTCAGCATCAGCAATGATTGGTCTCAAAAAGTCAGTGTATGGGGTGTTGGCTCTTTCTTGTGCGGACATGGATAATCTCTCTTCCTTTTGTTTTCTGTCGTGGAATAATTGAGCAAACCACAATTGTTCAACCTTGTTTGGAACAGTGTCCATTGGGTAATCAGCTAAATCCGGTGATGGTTCGTTTGAAGTGGAAGCAGTTGAAGAACATTGCCATCCTGAAACGTAAATGGAATCCAAGTATTTAGCCATTTGGGTAACATGGATTGGGTCCAAAGCACCAAAAGTGAAAGAGACAGACTTGTTAGCGTCATGCTTTTGCAAAAGTGAATACAATTTATCAGCTTGTTGAGAAGAAGGGTAGTGAATCTTCAAAGTTCCTCTCTTCTTAGCGATATCTTCAGCAGTGTAGATTCTCTTTGTCTTTCTCCATCTTGGTTCAGCCCACCATTTTTTGATTTCAGCAACTTCTTTTTGGAAGTCTTGCTCTTCCTTTTTTAAATCGATAGGAGTGTAAGCCATTGTAGTGTGATAATAACTATAGTGATTGAAAGTTAGTTGTAAAGGAAAAGGGAAAGAGAAAAAGGGAAGGAAAAAAGGGTAAATCAACAAAACTAGCAAAGGAGAATATTGGATGATATTTATAGTCCATTTCTTTTTCATTACTCTTTTTCAACATTTGGAACTGTCGTCGGTGTTTTAAAATTTTCAGCCAACAAATATAATTAATATTACACAAAACATGGAAGAATAAGAGAGTCATCATTAATCATTTTGTAGAAAGAAGAGACCATCCGAGGAAACGACGTCAACCTTGCTAACATTCTTCCAACAAAAAGGACGGAATACTTGTTCTTTCTGACGCTCTTCCCACTGATCAAGTTCAAGCCCTACACCTCCCCCGCTCTGCGAAGAATATACCTGCTATTTGGTTTTCCTTTTCTTCTATTTTTTTTTTTATTTCGCATTTCCCCGGATTTTGACATGCGATAAATTAGAAACAAGTTAGTGTGTGAAAAAGATTGTCCATCTCTCTCTTTCTTTCTTTAACCTGTATATTATTAGCCCCGTCGGTGTTTTTCGAGTCGAGGTTTGAAGGAAGGGTTTTGGGTTTTTAAGGATGGTGTGTTATTGCACCGCTTTCATGAATCGACCATCACTTCCCCCATTGTAACACTGTTTCTGTATTGTGGTGTTACACATTTCAGATCCGCTCTGATTTGCTACGTTAACGGGCGAGTTCGCAAACAAACTGAATAGATTCTGCATTTTATTGCTTTTTTCGAACGCTTACAATGTCCCCAATAAGGTAAATAAGCAGCTTATTCCTTGTTCTTTTTTTGGAAACGTATGCTTGACTTTTAGATTTCTTCGAGCAACTACAAAGTTAGTCCTCGGTCATGTCCGCAATTAACACACGTAGGGGGGGATTGATCTTTGAACATGACTTTACGTTGTAATATCTTTCACGATTCGTACATGTTACCTTCAAGTAAGTATTTCGGCTCTCTCACTAGTAGTTTGTCGGTTTGTCTCGCATGTAATACCGTCGAATACCTTCCTTTTGTCCCTTTGCACAAAAACAAACCCCTAACCCCAGAAAAAACAAACAAACAATAAAACATTCAAATCTATTCCTCGGTTGAATGGGAATGCTTTTTTTCATTAAAATGCGCTACCAATATCTGAAAACGCTAGAGGTTATGATGTGATATTTTCTTTTCGCATAACGGGCCATCGTCACCCATTCATCCCAAGAAGTTGGAAAATATTAGTGCATCCTTCCAAACCTTCTCCAGCAAAAGATTTTATTAACGACTACGAAAGTTGACTACAGAAAGCTCTAATTTTATTGGTGCTGCAACAAGCAGTTTGAAATAGCGTGTTTCTTTTTTTTTTTTTTTTTTTTTTTTTTTCGCAGTTCCCGGCGCCGATATTCGCACTGCAAAGAAAATGAATAAAACACCGCGAACAACTTCCCCATGTAGTAATTTCTTGACAAATTCTCCGCGTTGTAATATTACGTTTTTACCGTGGAACAGAATGAATACGAAACATGTCTTGTGAAAGCAAAAACTGTTCCCTCAGTAGCATAAGATTGACATAATTATATAACTTGATTCCATATGAAATTCAGAGAAGCAAACTTTAGAGATATGACGCTCAAGTGAACGCGTTGACTAGTTCACTTCAACAGTAATACTTCAAACATGCTATTGGTGAGTAGTGTCGCTTTCATTCATGTCTCGTGACAAGATCAGGGAATTGGACGATACATGTACCGCGCAATATAAAAGGTGAGAAAGAGAATAGAATTTACGACACGACACTAAAAACAAAATTGACTCCTTTCTTATACATTACATTTACACTCCTAATCGTACAAACATACCAGTTATCACTTTCTTGCTTTTTTTGAAGCCTTAGGATCTTTACTTTGCTTTCTTTTCTTTACTAAGCCCGATAGATCGTTGACTGGCTTTGGTGCATTTGCTGTAGTGCTGCTTCCTTCTTCTCCTTGTTTCTGTACAATTGAAGTCAAGTTGTTGATGATTGCTTGGCCTGCATTAGCACCAGCAGCTTCGCTTCCCAAAATTCCCTTCATTATGTCCAATTGTTCCTGTTGCAACTGTTCACTTGGGTCCTTAATCAAATCTTCGTATTTTTCTTTCAATTCACCAATCATTTCCTCATTATTCTTTTTTGCTGACTCGTCCGTTTCTTTCTTGTTCCTGGCTTCTGTTGATTTTATGGCCAGTTGAATATGTTCTGCCGCTTTCTTTCTTGATTCAGTTATATCTTGTTGTCCATCCTCAACGCAAAATTCTAAAGCAAGCGCTAGTTTATAGTGTGATTCCGATACAAGCGGTGAGTCGAATGGATACAATTGCAATCTTAAATCAAGTGACTTGGTCAAGTCTTGAGCTGATTGAGGGAAGTTTTCCATTTCCAATGACACTTCACCTAATATATCATAGGTTTCTGACAACTTCTTTAAAAACGTGACGTATTCATCGTCAATCGGGTCGTCATCATTCTTAATATAAGGTGGCGACTGCTTAGGCTTGGTGACAGATTCAAGCTTTTCCTCAAATACAGCTCGTGTTGCATCTAAAATTATCCATGCCATTTCCAAATCACCAGGTTCTTCTTCTTCTTCTTCTTCTTCTTCTTCGTCTTCTTCTTGTTGATCATTGCCATTTTCACTTTCGCGGATCTCCTGGTTCTTGTTTGTTCCCTCGGTAGGTTTTTCTTTGTCTTCTTTCTCTTCTTCTTCACCTTCAATTGGTTCAGCATCGTAGAATTGAAATTTATCCTCCGCCTTTCCATCCTCGTTATCGTCATCGTCATCCTCCTCACCTGGCCTCTCTTCTTTTCCATCTTTCTGATTAGCTCCAACACCTCCCAATACTTCACTCTTGCTTACACCGTTTTGGTACAATGCTTTTCCATACAAGAATAACAAATCTCCATCTTCTTCTCCTTCGTGTTCTTTAGAGTACACTTCACACGCTTTTCCATATTTTTCGGAAGCCAATTCGTAATCTTTTGAAGCGTATGATTTGGATCCCTCCAGAACCAACTGATTGACTTCGGCTGAATACGACATGATGAAAGTTTGTTGTTTATTGGAAGCAATTGTGAATTTGGCTGAAGATGCAACATTTTTTTTTTTCTTTGAGACGCGACTGGAAGGTTCTAAAACTGTGTCTACTCATACAGAGCGACACCAAGAAGCAATTGCATAGTTATGTAGGTCTAACATAAGTCCTGCCAACAAGGGAAACAGATTTTGAAAAAGTGTAGCATCCTTCAAGTTCATAATATCGGGGTTTTGTTACGTCAAAACTAGGAACGTGAATAAAACTTCTAAGCAAAAACAATTTCTCGACAGGCATATTGCAAAAGATTTCTTCCAAAAGAATAGCACACCCAACATGGACCATCAAACCCATGAACAGTATAGCCTCCGATGAAAGAGAGCTTCGCACACTTGGGTGTATACAAAACGACCCATGGTAATCTTTATTGCAGCCATAGTTGTTAACAGTGGGTAGCATTAGTTGCAACTTTGCGTTCATATAAGAAAGAAGAAAAACAAAAAGAATCAAAACAATGTTATCACACAACCTGTCAACAGTAGTGTCGAAAAGTAGTGGCGACACAACTCACACTATACTTAACACTTGATACATCCTCATCATAAATTGGTACCATTGAACTATAGACACGTTTTGCGTTTATGGTTAGTGCTTCAGAATGTCAAGAAAGGCACCTAGAAGAAAGCCTCCACCTTTAGAAACGGAGAGGGAGACAAATCGCAGCAGCTTTCACGAAAGACAGTCTGTACCATACCCAGAACTGGGCCAATTCTCAAGTTCATTTCCCGCACAGCATGTTGATTACAGAACCAATGAATTACCCCACTCGGTGCCTACCCCTACAGAGCCATCGTATGACGCTGCAGAGATTTCTTTTGATGAATCCTTCACTTCATTCGACTCGCCTAAACCGAAAGGTCCAAAGGAGATTTGGGAGTACGATCTGATAAATACTCCCTCAAAGAGTATATATTCCCCACCATCGAGACCCACCCATGCTAGTATACAAATTAGTCGTATTCTACCGCAGCGAAGCTATCAACAAATGTCGAGGTCCCAATCAAGTCCAAATGTGTTGAAACGCAAATCCCTAGATTCAACGCTACCTTATCCCGTGCTGGTGGAAGCAGAAATCCATGATGCACCGCCATATCCTACGCGACTGATTGAAGACTTTTTGGACGATGATTTTGATAGTAGTTTTGCATATGACATTGACTCACCGTCACAAAGACGAACAAAGGCAATTATAGACGAAACGGTTAGTACATACTCGCCAAAGATAAACGATGTTCCAAACTTGAGCACAAGGAGCTCGCAATCAACAATTCCCATACAACAGAGACAAAGCATAGACTCCTCCTTTATGGATCTGGAAGGTTCATCTCCAACATACACACCCAACAGGAGATCATCCATGTATTCTTATCCACAAAGTCGGTCTCCATCACCGAAAAGACCTGATCAAGGTGGTTACTTTGATAAGCCTATCCTTATGTTGAATGATCACATTGAAGATATCGAGGAACCACAGGACTCGTTATACTCGAAACATCACCCTGGATCGCCGTATAGAGTGGTTTCGGATAATCCATTTTATGACGAAGAAGAAGAAGTTTACAATTATGAATCGCCAGTAACTGATTACTTTGATTATTCCTTTTTACCCGAACTACCACCAAGTCGCGAAATTAGCTCAACAAGTACTGCACCCCCGTTACCTTCAGGCTCGCCTCCACCAGTCCCCCAAAAAATACAAGAGTTACCACCCCTTCCTTTGGAACTTCCACAGCTTCCATTCAGCTCGTCTGCTTTACAAGTACAGCATTTTGAAATTTGCTCCAATGTGTGGTCCTTATCTAATTTGTTTCAATGGTGTTGCAAGTTACAAATCTGGTTGAGCGATCTGACGATATCGAAGCAGGAGTTGATAAAAGCAATTACAAGATTGATTGCGTTTCACCGAAGTGACGTATCTCTTGATGATGTGATGCACAACTCCCAAAGAGCTTTCAATTCTTTTTTACTGGCTCGAGCGATTGAAGTAATGGAACTACACAGGCCAAATGCTAATGGAGATCGAAGTGTTGTTGTATTCGACGATAAGGTGTATGTAAATGGTGTACTTCCTGAGCTACTACAATGTTATACTACAATCCCTCACACTAAAGATGAAGAGGTAACGTGTTACTCGACAATTTGTCCTTTCAGTCGAATGATGAATCTTGAGCGGAAGATGAGAAGCATGAACATCAAGGATATCGTGTTAGCCCCAGATTGGGCCACACATTGGCGATTAACCATCGATGATTTGCGTGATTTGGACACCAACATGATTAAGCGACAATCATTAATTTTTGACTTGTTGCGGTACGAACAGACTTTTATACAGAGAGCTAGATGCTTTGTCGATGTAGTTGGTCCGCTGTTTGCCAAAGCTGCAAAGGGATTTTTGGGACTGAACAATTCCAAGATAAAAGTGTTTGAAGAGAAAGTTATTAAAACCGGTGCATCTATTGTTGAAATACATCAAAACCAGTTGTTTGAACCATTGTTGAAAGTGCTTATAGCAGAGGGTAAATTTATCAAAAACATGATTGAAATTGTCAACATTTACATTGATTGGGCTAAAGAAGTGCGGCCATATTTGGTGACTTATATGAATAACATGCCAATGATTGAGGAACTTCTTGGAATTCCCAATTTGAAAACGTATGTGGATCAACGTATTGGGCAATTGCCGCGAGTTAAAAAATTGAAAGTTAATGTGCCAATTTTGTTCATTAGTACATTCAATTCGAGGTACCAACAAATTCCGTTGCAATTGTTGGACATTCAAAAGAGATTTGACGAGCATGAACCGGAGTACTTTTTGTTGAAACAAGCGAGTGATGAGATCAAGAAATTGGGGTCAAAGATTAACGATTCAAAGAAGCTTGCCGATAATGTCCACGCACTTGAGCAGTTGAGGACTCAATTATACTGGAAATCAAGTCTTCGTCAGAAGAACTTGAATCTTGGATCCATCAATAGGAAACTTATTTGTCGCGGAGATCTCACTCGACGAAGCGATCTAAAGATTACTTCCCAAATCAATCACGTTATTCTCTTGGACAATGTTATTCTCATCACCGAACGTTTAAAAACTCCCAAACCTAATGGGAATCAATACAAGATTTGCGAGGATCCAATACCAATTGATTTTCTTTCGTTTGAGGACCGTGTAATGACGCCATCGACAATCAAACTTTCGTCATCACCAATTACTAAAACAGCACACCAAGAGGAAGAGGATTTCAAATATGGCATAAAATTACGTTATGCTGGGAGACCGAGACACTCGTATCTATTCATTTGCAAAACTGAGCGGGAAAAAAATGACTGGATCAATTACTTAACCATGGCAAGGGAAAATATGAATAGACGACTCTTAAGCACAAAAATGTACCACGCGAAAGCCATATCATCAACTTGTTTTGCCTATGAATTTGGAAGTCGCATCACAAAGTTGCCTGTTGTGGTACTGAATGATACAATTCATGACCTTTGCCGCACTTCAGTCGAAAAGATGCAATCGTTGGGACTGGATGACATCTACAGCCCACAATTTCCTAGAAGCAGAGTTGTTCAAAGTAGTGTTCAGTGTTGTACTGCTTTTGAGTATATGGATTTGAAATTCACCTTTGTTGGGCTACATTCTGGATTATATTGTTGTGAATCAAAGAGCCGATGGAGGAAAGTACTCAGCGGTGGCGATTTCAACAAGATTCATGTCGACACTAGTATTGGGTTGGTTATCATTTTAAGTGATAAGGCCCTACGCTACTATTTCCTTCGTCAAATGCTTGATGTTTACACGGGAACCCGAAGAGAGATTGTTGGTACCTCTCTTTCAAAAGACCCTGTATTGTTTTTCTCCATGGCGTTGCATAAGAATATCCCAATGTTATTTTTTGCAAAGAAGAAGTTGAATGTCACGTCATTTAAGGTGCTTATTCCGGAAATTGATAATAATGGAATATTCAGTCGATTCAAAGATGATCGAAAGTTTTACATTGAAGCAGAGTGTTTTGGTATCTCCATTTTCAATTCTTCATTTGCATTACATACAGACAAAGGCTTTGAAGTTATGGAATTGGACAAGTTGATGCCACGATCAGTACCTGATTTGCCACAAATTGAGACTGAACGGAAAAAGTTGGACCAATTCTCTCGAAAGACACCTAGTACCATGCTTGAAACCATAAAGAAACTAGTCACCTCATCAAATTCCATACCAATGGGGATGTTCAAACTTACCAACAATACCGAATTTCTACTTGTCTATTCTGAATTTGCTATATTCATCAACAAACATGGCAAATTATCAAGGGAAACAGCTTTGATATTCGATTTCAAAGCTCATTCCGTCCATTTTGTTGATAACCATTTGTTTTTAGTGAGAGAAGATATCATAGAGGTATTGTCGATCTCCGATTTTGCCAAAGGTGCAAACGATTTAGTGCAAGTAATCACTGGAAAGGGACTACTCTTGGTATCAGACGACAAAGACGTAAGTTTTGTTATGGCAAATCCATTAGTTTCCGGGCTACAATTGCTATTTAATTTAGTACCTACATAGAATATTGTTTTAATTGTATCCATTAGCAGAAAGCCACTCCAAAATCGATTTTGAGTCACGAGCGGCCCATTTGCCCTTGGCGGTGATGATATCCAACGATTGGGCCAAACCTTGGTTGTACCCTTTGGTATCCTTTGAGCTAAAAAACTCTTCAACGTCCTTCTTTTGGTCCTCCTTGGTAAATCCAGAGGTACCCAAAGTGACAACCGATCCCAACATTGACAATCCCGGGGGTAATAATTCATACACCTTGTCCCAGTTTTCCTTTAACCATTCCCACAACTTGACGACACCAGCAGAGTGTGATCTCAATCCTTGCATTGGGATGTAGATGTCTTGTTGCTTAATGACATCGGTTTGCAACAACAACCCAGTTACTTTGTCCATGATTTCCGGTTTCTCGAATCTGCCTAGTGCTCTTAATGCGGCAATCTTCTCTTCAATTGAATCTGGGTTTTGGTAAATGTTGAATAACTTATCAAAGGTCTGTTCATCCCCGTTCTTAGCATTGATGTTGAAAATAGTGGCTCTTAAGTTTGGATGGATGGCCTTTTTATCTCCAGCAACAAACTTTTTGAATGCGTCTTTGGCAAATTCAACTGCTTTTGGATCATCAGCATTTGCTGCAGACGCAAACAAAGAGCTCTTCAATTGTTGGTCGGCGAATGAATCAGACTCCTTAAAGTCCCAACCAATTTCATTCAACTTGGCACCAATCAAATCTCTGGTAAATACCTTCAATGCATTCTTCGTACTTTCGTCTTCAAACAATAAGGCAGCTTTGATGGATCCAATTCTAGTCAAAATCTCGTCCCATACAACGTAATTGGATTCATTTGACCATGACTTGACTAAATCTAATAAGCTTGAAGTTTTAATGAATCCTGAAGAGGCCAAGGATCCGGCATCTGCTACCAACCCAACACGATCCTCAACTGAAAGTTTTCCTTCAACGCCAGCTTTTCCTAATTTGCTCCACCTAGATGGTTCATAAGCAGTGCGATAAATACCAGCTTGGTCCCCGTTAATTTTAAAAAAGTCGTCATCAGTTGGCAATTTGAACGTGGAGGATCTATCATTCAAAACTAATGACTCGTCAAGACCTTTGCTAGTTCTCAATCCTAAAAATACTGGGTACAACACTTTATCCTCGTCTGGTTTGACATCACCAGTGGCCAAGAAGCGGTTTTGGGTGACTTTGATGGAATTGCCATCTTCCTCAACCTTGACAATTGGGAACCCAATATTCTTTGTCCAAATGTCCATAACCTTGACTACATCCTTACCTGAAGCATCGCTCAAGGCTTTCCACAAATCCAAGGTTTCGGTGTTGCCCCACTTGTGCTTTTTCAAGTAATTGGAAACACCCTTGATAAAAGTATCTTCACCTAACCATCTTGAAATCATCTTCAACAATGATGAACCTTTGGAGTATGAAATTGCATCGAAAATTTGATTAATCTCATCAGCCCTCTTAACTGGTACTTCAATAGGGTGTGACGATCTCAAAGCGTCCAATGTTAAAGCGTGTTGCAAGGAATCGGAAACATATGATTCCCAAACTTTCCAGTCAGGATACAATGCATCGCATGCATACCAAGACATCCACGTGGCAAAACCTTCGTTCAACCACAAACCATCCCAAAAGTCCATTGTCACCAAGTTACCAAACCATTGATGTGCCAATTCGTGCATCACGACTTCAGTAACTCTTTGCTTAGTGTTGACGTTGGTGTTTTCAGGATCAATTAACAAGTCAACAGTTCTGTAGGTGATCAACCCAAAGTTTTCCATGGCACCAGCAGAGAAATCATGAATGGCAACCATATCACATTTTGGCAATGGATATGGGATGTCAAACTTCTTGTCAAAAAATGCCAAAGTTTTGGCAGCAATATCTGCTGAATACTGACCCAAATGCTCTGATCCAGGAGTGGCGTAAACCTTGATTGGGACACGATAGTTATTGTTTTCGACATATTTCAAGTCACCCACAATAAACGCAACAAGATAGGTTGACATTAATGGAGTGGTGTTGAAAATGACTTTCTTCTTGTGCTCACCAATCAAATTCGTCTCTTTCTCATCCATATTCGACAAGCAAACCAATTTTTCATCAGCAATTAACGAAATGGTGAATTTTGCCTTTGCAGATGGCTCATCATACGATGGGAATGCTCTACGACAGTCGGTCGGTTCCATTTGCGTTGTTGCCAAGTATTTGGTCTTGCCATCTTCCTTGTAAGTTGATCTGTAAAAACCAGCCATTTTATCATTCAATTCACCAATAAACTTCAAGTGCAATTGAGCTTGCGATCCTTCAACCAAGTGATCTGGCAATTTGAAGGTGACTGTTTGTTTATCAGTATCGTAGGAGATATCTTTGATGGGAACTTCATCGAGCTTGGCTTCTTGAATTTCAATTTCCAACGAATTCAACGTAATGTAATCAGTTCTCTCATTAACCTTGAAATCGATTGTTTCTTGACCATTAAATTTAAAAGTGTCAAATTTGGGTTCCAATGTTAAATCATAATGCAATGGAGTAACATTTGTGGGTAAAACTTCTCTTCCCTGTGGGTTAGATTGACCGTTGGAGCACATTGATCTGTATAACTTAGGCAATTGCAATTGATGTGTTCTTGTAAAAGGAAATTGTTGATATATTCGCGGAGTTTGAAAAATATTTTGGGGAGTGGAAAAGCTAGCGAGACGAATGGCACTACGTATGGGATTACGTAAAAATGTCAAGAGCATTTATTAATAGAAAGACAATGGGTTTTGGGTTAGCTCTTTGAGTAAACGGCTCTTCTTTCTCAATCGGGGGCGTTTGCCGTGGTGCCATTCCTTACATACAATACCTCTTTTTTTCCCCTGTCAAAATGCCCAACGTGTTCCATTTTTGTGGCATGACATTTGGTGCCGTAGACCCAAAGTGACTAGAATACCAGTCAAAAGAAGAGCAGATTGAAAGAGAAAAGTTGAGGTAGCAAAAATAAGTTCCCAGTTTGATAAGTTGTCTATCAGAGCAAGTAAACAAGCACAGCGGAAACAAAGTGCAATGAGAAGCGATCACCTTAGTCGCTAACTAGTTTTATGGAGTCGCAATCTACTCCAAAGGTCATAGACCAGTCTTGCAGTCATTTCAAAAATACTGATTGAACCCAAACAAGAGCGATAAAATAGACGAGAATCTTACTTCATTGGTTTCATATATATTATATGATCTACCCAGTTCTATGGATTATATGTATGCCACTGTCAGTTTCAACTAAATCGCTTAGTTCTCCAACGTGTAAATTGAATGCTGCTGATTCAAAAGCTGGTTGCATTTCCTTTTTACCAAAAAACCCCAAGTCTCCAGCTCTACCATGAGAGCTACAATCACTGTCAGTTTCAGCTAGCTCATTAAATGTGGCCTCGCCTTTTAAAAGTTTTGAAAGATGTTCTCTTGAGATTTGTATAGCCTCTTCTCTTGTAATGGTTATCTCGGGATTTCTCCACGACTTGGGATTTCTTGAATTTTTGTGTTTTGTCAAAATATGGCTGGCTCTAATTTTACCGTCTTTGTTGATGACTGGTTTACGACCATTCTCTTTGAACTTTCTCAAATAATCCTTTAATGCATCAGTGTCAGTCCCGTATGGTGGATCCCAAGATGATTCTTTGGTGGCTTGATTGAGAAAGTATTCTTTGTCGTGAGTCTTGGACACTTTAATGGTCCAGTTGGGCGGGAGGCCGGTGGTTAGAGACATCGTTAGGTCTTCTGGTGGAATCTTGTTAGTAAGTAATGTGATCGACGAGGAAAAAAGAATCTGTGCAGAACATACCTTTTTTCTGTGTTGTATTGATGAATCAGTTGCCGACAATTGAGTAGTATTGCCAGTATTGTTCTTGATCAAGAGTAATGGTTGTTAAATAGCTTAAGTCGAATGCTATACTTTTTGTATGATGTTTTTTGGTGACGGAAAAATACAAAGAATTGTGTAATGTGGGAAAAACAAAAACATTGTAAAAGCTTCTTCCAGAGCTCGTCCCCCCTCTACAACCAAATACTATCGTCTCAATCATTTATATTCTACTCTATAACTACATCTAAAACTGGATTCCTTTTTCCTTTAATGCGTCCAATACTTGTTTGGCAACAACAGGGATAGGGTGATCGCATCTCACTTTTACAACTTTACCTTGTTTGTCAAAATAGTCAACCACAGGCATCGATGTTTCCACAAATGTCCTAAATCTCTTCTTTATACTCTCAATGTTATCGTCGGCTCTTCCACTAGTTTTACCTCGCTCTAACAACCTTTGCAACATGACTTGCTCAGGACACTCAAAGAAAATCGTCAAGGCTGATTTGGCAATTGTCTCTTCAAATGTTAATGCTTGGTCCATTTTTCTGGGGAATCCATCAACTAAAAACTTTGTTTGACCATTTTGGTATTTTTCCTTGATGGCGTTTTTCAATAATTCAATCGTAACCTCTTGTGGAACAATGGTTCCCTCCTTGATACACTTGGCAATCAACTCACCATATTTCGATCCTTTCCTAACTTGCTCAGCCCTTAACAAGTCACCAGCTGATAAATGAGTGAAACCTCTCTCTTTTACCAAAATGTCACATTGGGTACCTTTACCGGCCCCTGGGCCACCAAGAACAAACACAACGTTGATCTTGCCGGGTGTGAACTCTGGTGTATTGGCTTGCGTGGTGGCCCCACTTGGTTCAAATGCAGATTTAGGACCGTCTCTATTGTATAATGTTGCAGCAATGGTTGAACCTATAACCAATGCACCCAAAATGAGCAACGTATTTCCCTTTAATGTTGGTGGAGGAGTTGGTGGAGGTCTTGTAGATTTGAGCCTCCTGAATACTAAACTTTGCTTTTGATAGCTACGAGCAATTGCTCTAGCAGTGAATAGATGCCTAGGGAACATGATAAATTAAAGAAGTAATCAAGACTGGGCGTCTACAAACAAGTCAATAAATTTATAATTTTGCTTTTTTCTCTTTTTTTTCATTGGATTCTCAACTACAATCTACTTGTAAGATTCAAGTTTGGGATCATTGTATCGAAGAAATTGTCCATTCAAGTCTGCTGGCCAACCTTTTAATGACAAGTTGGCAAATACTCTGCCCGGCTCTTCTGGAGATAACAATTGCTTCTTCTCGTGTAAGTCAATAAACCTTTGCAATCCTTCTTTGCTCATGTTGGAGCCAAACTTTTCTCTAATATCCTGTTGCATCTCCGTATCAACAACTCCAGGAGCAATTGAGATCGCCTGTATTGCAGGCTCTTCTTCTGCTAAAGAAAAAATGAGGTGGTTTAAGGCAGCTTTTGAACTTCCGTATGCATACCACCCACTATAAGCTTTAGTGGCTGCTCCTGAACTTACAGCAACGACATTACCCTTTGTACGTTTCAACTCAGGTAAACTGAGTTGAATCAATTGTACAATTGAAAACAAGTTAACATCATACAATTTTTTCCAATCCTCGATTGATGTGGTGTTGATGGTACCGACAGGATCTAAAACACCAGCATTGGCGATAATCGAATCTATTTGACCAAATTGAGTAACAGCAATGTCAATTGCCTTTTGTATGGTAGTAGCATCAGTCACATCACCTGCGACAAAGTCGAAACTATCTTGGCCGTATTGATCTTTCAAGGATTGAAGGGCGTCTTGAGACCTGGCTATGGCAACAACTTTTGCCTCTGGTGTTTGCAAAAGAGTATCAACGATTGCTTTACCAATTCCTAAAGAGTTTTGTTAGCAAATGAACGGAATTGAGATAAGCTTGTATACATACCTCTCGAAGCACCGGTAACTATCGAAACGTGTGTCATAGGTAGTTTATTTGTGTGAATGGATACAACCGGTTAAAAAATTAAAATTGAAAATCGGGTTTCTCAATGTGTATCTACGCCACCTCCCAACTAGCTCCCTCCCTTACTTTTAATCTAATGACTTACAAATTTTTTTTCCGAATATATATGACTATACACCCTCCCCAATCTAGTTAAAGTTGGAAACAAAATCTTTGGTGATCTTGTGCAATTGGTCCAATTGTTCTTTACTCAATTCACCCTTTTCTTGGATAGATTTCAACAAGTCAGAGTAGTCAGATTTAAGGTGAGCAACGAAAGCTTCTTCGAATTCACCGACTTTGTTAACTGGCAAGTCATCCAAGTAACCGTTAACACCAGCGAAAATGACTGGAACTTGTTCTTCAGCAGCCAATGGGTGGTATTGTTTTTGTTTCAAGATTTGAGTCAATCTTTCACCTCTAGCCAAGGTTTGCTTAGTAGAAGCATCCAAATCAGAACCGAATTGAGCGAAGGCAGCAACTTCTCTGTATTGAGCCAAGAACAATTTCAATGAACCAGCAACTTGCTTCATAGCCTTAACTTGAGCGGCGGAACCGACACGGGAGACAGACAAACCGACGTTAATAGCTGGTCTGATACCCTTGTAGAACAATTCAGCTTCCAAGAAAATTTGACCATCAGTAATGGAAATAACATTGGTTGGGATATAAGCAGAGACATCACCACCTTGGGTTTCAATGATTGGCAAAGCAGTCAATGAACCACCACCGTTGGCTTCAGACATCTTGGCAGCTCTTTCCAACAATCTAGAGTGCAAGTAGAAAACATCACCTGGGTAAGCTTCTCTTCCTGGTGGTCTTCTCAACAACAATGACAATTGACGGTATGCAACAGCTTGTTTGGACAAGTCATCGAAACAGATCAAAGCGTGTTTACCATTGTCTCTGAACCATTCACCAATGGCAGTAGCGGTGAAAGGAGCAATATATTGCAATGGAGCAGCTTCTGAAGCAGTGGCAGCAACAATAACGGAATATTTAAGAGCGTCATTTTGTTCCAAGGTTTGGACCAATTGAGCAACAGTTGATCTCTTCTGACCAACGGCAACATAGACACAGTACAATTTCTTCTTTTCATCTGAACCATTGTTCCATCTCTTTTGGTTCAACATAGCGTCCAAAGCAACAGCAGTTTTACCTGTTTGACGATCACCAATGATCAATTCTCTTTGTCCTCTACCAATTGGGACCAAAGCATCAACAGCCTTCAAACCAGTTTGCATTGGTTCGTGGACAGAGGTTCTTGGCAAGATACCTGGGGCCTTGACTTGAGCTCTTGAGTGACCTGAAGCATTGATTGGTCCTTTACCATCAATTGGGTTACCCAAACCGTCAACAACTCTTCCCAACAATTCTGGACCAACTGGAACGGAAACAATTTCACCGGATCTCTTGACGGTTTCACCTTCCTTGACTAATCTATCGGAATCGAACAAGACTACACCGACTTGGTCGGCTTCCAAGTTCAAAGCCATACCTTTGGCACCGGAGGCGAACTCAACCAATTCTTCAGCTTGAATGTTGTTTAAACCGTAGATACGAGCAATACCATCACTAGATGTTTTTGTTAGTACAGATATTTGACAAAGAAAAAATTGAGTGTGTGCGTATATGGCCGAAAAAAAAAATTGATTGGCCAATGAAAATTGCAAATGTCGACGCAATCAAACAACCAGTGGTGCCGACAATAGTGTCGACAAAGGCGACGCCATCGGTAACGCCAATGTAGACAAGACCAATGAGCTCACACTCTAGTATCACTCTTCGTGAATTCTAGTATACATACCCGACTGATAAAACTTTACCAGTTTCGTTCAAGTTAGCTTCGTCAGAAACACCCTTAATTCTTTCTTCCAAGATAGCAGAGACTTCAGTTGGGGCAGCCTTGGCTGAAGCAAATCTTTGAGCAGTTAACAAAGTTGGACGAGCCTAGAAAAAGTTAGTACTTGTGTTGACATGTAATGATTGGGACAGGATGAATCCAGCGACGTGACAACATCAAAGGCAATTAAAGCCAATGACTGTTGTTTTTTAATAGCAACATCGATTGGGTCTCTTTAAAGCTTTTGGTGAGTCAATTGATGGCGAATCAAAATTGGCTTTACCTCGAATTGGAGAATTTCCTATCCCGTCCATTCACCCATTGACAAAACTCTATACATACAACTCTGGCTGATGATCTAGCAGCAACAGCAGCTGAACGGACTGCGTTACGTAAAACAGGGCGTGCTGACAACATTCTATGTGTAATATGTGATATGTGTGTATAAAACTGTTGTTGATATTGAAAGAAAAGAATGAAAATTACTATGAAAATCCTCCTCTGGAAAACTCTTTCTCTATTCGTTGGCTGAAAGAGAGAACGAAAAAAAAAAAAAAATTGTGAAAGAATTTTGTTCCATTTGATGATAATTGGTAGCTCCTGCTTTGTTAGTGTATGGTTGTTATTGTGTAAGTTTCAATATGAACCAATAAATTTTGTTTCCGTGTTTTTGCTGTGTTACTACCAATAGTACAAGAGTAGTGTACTCTATACCAAATTACTTATTATTATTATTATCATTATAGGAGAACATTTTTTGCAACCTATAAGAATAGAATAGGAAACATAAAACCATATGGAGTGTACACCAACTTAGGTTACTGTTGACATGATGTGGTTTGAAATGAGTCGACTTCCAACGAAAGTGATCCCTGACGCCCATCCATGAGCCGTTGTCGATAATATTGATGCTGTATATAGTGAAATGTAGTTCATTCAATACAACAGACACTGCATCCTTTAGCTATACCGACAACAATCTGAACCGAGATTACTTCAATCGGAGAAAATCTCACAAATGATCAAGCCTATCCACACCAATGATCCTCTGTTTGCTTATTCTCTGTAGTAGAAGTGTCTCACAAGTAATGGACCTTGTCGCGACATTCTCTCACGACAACGAAAAAAATAAAAAACAAGAAAAAGTGAATCAAAAATTTTCACAACCGTTCAAACCCCCAATAGCTTGAGTATTTCATTGTCGATGTGGGCTTCAACTTCAAAAAGAGGGTTGTTTAATACACCTGCCAGAAGTTTGGTAAGGTTTAACTCAACAAAAAATGGTGATGCACAAGGTAAGCCCGTCCCTGAGTTCAACTTGAACGATATCTTCAAAAGGATTGACCAAGTTACTACAAAAGCTGCTGAACTAAGCAAACAAAGACAGTTGGGGAAAGAGCCGCAAGGTGTGAAAGCTCGGTCTTGGAAGCCACCGCAATTCAAGTCCAAACCGCCAAGGTTCCTGCAACAAGGAGCGAGTAATCAACAGAGACAACAACGTCCGTTTCGTGCCCAAAACCAAGATTCCCACTCAACCCGTCCGTTTCGTAACCAAGGTCAAGAAAATGGAACAACAAACGTTCTTCGAGGCAAATCGGGTGCTTCACAAGGAGCAAGATTCCGTAAACCTCAAGGAGAACCTACTCAGCAAGCAAAGCCACAACCATTCGGTCAAACGATCAACAAAGAAACGGATAATGGATTTCATAGACAGAACCAATTTACTACACCCATCAACTCAAACAACTCCCCATTTGGAACAGTTTCAGAAACACCTCGTTCTTCAAAATTATTTGTGCCATTTGGGGCAGGATTTCAAAGACAAGAATCAAGAGGAAAACCATGGCAAGGTCGTGGCGAAGCTACTAGAAACAGCGATAACAAACCTGCATCCAGACCTTTCAAAAGAAGAGTTGCTGGACAAAGAAGAGATGGTAGAGGGTCAGCAGGAAGTGATAAGCCAGCAATCGCTGCCCCAATCCAATCAAAAGAACTAATTGTTGAATCTTTGAAGCCTGATTTGAAGCCAGAACTGTTTTTTTATGGCAAAGTACCAAGTATAGTTTCTTCAATTAGTTCAAGAGTGGCTTCAGTTGCAAAGTTATCTTTATTGGACTCGAAATACCCATTCAGGTTGCCAAAACATATTATTGAAAGTGCACCAGCTTCATCACAAAATAGATTCATCTTACAAAAGAATTGGAATTTGGAACCAGATCAAAAAGTGTTGAAGGGTAGAATTAGTAGTGTTGTTTTAGGCCGTGTTGACGCAATTGATTTGAAAGGAAATAATAACGCTGCTTCTTTACAAGTTAGTCACGACCTTTCCATCAATCCTTCGATGAACTTGGATCAAAAACAACAAATGTTTGACACCATTCACTCATTAAATACGCTCAAGACAATTTTCAAAGACGCTCACTGGAAAAAAGCTAAAAAGTAAACTATGTAAATAGGCAGCTATCATTAAAAGTAATGGCTGATTTATCACCCTTGTAGGATCGATCTTTTATTGCCCCCTTTGATCAAAAAATGGCGTGTTTTCTTTGGTGCGGCTATCTTGCGTCAGCCACAGTTTTAATTCGGGTCGGCCATGTCCCCAAGACAACACAATTCAAAGCGCCTTATATCAAAAGGCAATGTCTCTAGGACCAAGAGCGTGTTCTCTACACCTTCATCAATTAATAAATCATTCATTAGAGCTACGTAAACTTAAGTTCACTCCTGATAAACCCGACCCTTGTTCTCTTCATTATATCTTTGTAAAAAGCGACCTAAATGAAGCTGTACCTTTACTGTCTTGATTTAGATTCATCGTGGACTCTTTGTATGACAAGATAAATGGCAATGTTGTGGATATACTTAAATAGCCGATTAGGAGTGCAGCAGAAGCTTTCGATGTTGGTTTCATTTGGTAGGTGTACATTTTTTATTATAATTAGCTAGCCTCCGAGATTCAAATATAAAAGCAAAGTTTTGGGGAAGTTGGTAGTCAGGCTTGGTGATGTTAGGTGAGACTGATTTTACAAATCCAAAAGTGGAAAATGTAGCTGGTTTTTATATTTGCCTGGCAGTTTGTTTTGGGTTATAATTTTTTTATTGATATGGGTTTTCTGTATGTGGTTGTGACACAAAAGAGGGGCAATTGGAAATAAAATCTCCTCAAATAATGAGTTTTATTGTACATATTGCCAGTCGTTTACAATTACCTTTCCTACCTTAATACAATGACAGGTGAGCTTAAAACTATAAATTTTCTTAGTTACTACAGCTCTTCCCAACAAAAATTATTACATAAAGATTTGTAAAAAGCCAAATAACTAACTAACCGGAACACTGTGATATTCATTTTTGTGTAATTGTTTTGGTTTTAAACTATTTTTGATCGGATGATTTTCTTAAGAGCGCCACAATACATTAATAATTTATTAGTTTTATACGATGGTTGCATGTTCTTTTCTTTTACGTTACAATGTTTGGAAAATAGAATATGCGGTAATAGATAAGAGCCAGTCTTAGTCGCATAAAGCCCCCCCTCCCTGTTGCATACACCTTTAAAGCTTATAATGTATTCGCCTATTTTTTCTTTAATTGCTATTTTCGATAATGGGCTACGTATTAGCACTTTTTTCCGTCGGGATGAATTTCCGCAGTGGGGAGACCTCTCTTTTTTGGCAATGTCCTAACCATTACTCTGTTGCTACATTTGACCATCCTCCTACCCCTCTTGACCGTTACCTTGATCTGGGTCGTGTCACTCTCATTTGCGACCCTCGGAGAATTGAGGAGAAGAAGAAAAAAAATGCGCAGACACAAGGTGTGCCTTACACTAAAAGGAGAAACTGGAATATAGCACAACAATTGCTATGTTCAAGAAGGAAATGTTTGTTTGTATTTATACTTCGACAGAATTGGGTAATCCAACTTCCAAACACGTCTTTATGTAAACACGTCTTGATTTACACGTCTTATTATTGTAGCTTTAATACACAGAATCAAAACATGAATTTTCATGACGTGTTTAGGAACCAACCAATGATAGATCAAGCATGCGTTTTGGTGGCTGAGCGTCTCGTCTTGGCAGTTGCTTTGTTGCGCAATATGTTTTCTGTACTTTCTGTGCACTAAACGACCGTCGTATAAAAACTAAATGTAAACGAAGATACCAAACAGATCGATCAACGATGGTCAAAAGAAGAAAGTAGTGAAGTGCTCAGCATGATTTTCTATATTGTCTGGACGACAGGCAACATTATCGCTTGAGCGCGTAACACAATTTGTAGTTATACACGTATTTGTATTCATTTCGAGTGAATGAAATTTCGCACAATTTTGCAACCAAATTGTCGTACATGTGTAGGATAATAAGCACACCGATCGCATATTAAGAAAGCACTCGTTGATAAAGAGCAATTGATGTCACATAACTGTCAGATAGCCTAGATTGTTTTCCGCCAATGAGCTTCGATTGACAAACTTGTCCAGTGAACGCTATATCTCTGCTTGATCCTTAATCTCTTGCTTCCAACAAACCAGTCTTTACCTACAATATCCTGAGTCATTTCTTACAGTCTCCAATTAGTCTCTATCAACATTAAACTTTTAGAATATCCTCATTGGTGACTAATTGTTGCAAATTAGCCAACGCGAATTGACTCATTTCGTATTTTTTTATTTTTCTTCGTATATAAGTCTGGCAGACTATTAACATTCACAAAGATTGCGATTTTCACGCCTCATCAAATGCCTCTAGAGATTGTGTTTTTACCTGCACAGTGGTTCCAAGCAAGAACGTCTTTCCCCAATTTGACAAAACTACTCAACAAGGGGTATGACAAGCCACGGTTGAAATATGATATCATCCAAACGCCGAGAATTCAAAGTGACGATTCATTGCTTGAAAATTTGGCAGTAAAGTCAGACGATGAAATAGGAGTGTTTTTGCTACTAGGGGGAGAAGAAGAGTTCAAGTCACTCAAGGAACAAGGCTTCGAAAGAGATTTTAATGATACTTTGCTTCAAAACGCTTTCGATTGTGACATCCCAGCGGAGTTTGCCTCATATTTTGACCTTGCAAAATTGACAAAAGCACCAGTTACGATCGCTGATGCAAGCTATGAACTAAGTGATCAGATTAGGAATAGAGTCCTCGCTAGTCTTGGCTTTAGGTCGTACTACAAGAAATCCGCGCCAACAACCAAACCATTCATTTTAACAGCTTACACATCATTCATCAAAAATGCCGCTTCACTACTTCTTGAGTTTGTATTGAATGAATTGCTTCAAGATCCAACATATTTCAATATGTTGTCCAATACTGGGGATATCAGTAAATATGATCGATTGTCCATCCATGCTGACTGTATAGTAGAGCACGGATTGGTTGGTTACTACACTACAAAGTGTCGATTTGAAACTATTGGCGACAAAGTCCATGTTCAAGTTGGTGCTCCGATTGGTGGAGACGCATCATCAGCGAGCTACAAGGCTATTGAAGCATCTCGCGATTTTCATATAGCTTATATACGTAGAGAGGTAAACCTTAGATGAGTCAATTGAGCAAAAAGTTGCCCCTTTGGTTAATGTTTTTGAATTTGACTGGAACAGTAAAGTAGCGACTTCTTTTGTGTCCGCAACTTTTTCGTTCGAGTAGTTTTGTTACAGGCTGCGATACGGCATCTCCCCCATGCATGCTTTAACCTCTAACCTCATTTTTTTCTTCATTAACCTCTTCCTACCTTTGTACCGATTTCTATCCTCTCGGCGGATATTATCTTACACTGATATTTTTCTTTTATTCAAAAAGTGGGGTCTGCTTGATATCTCCGCATTCATCTGAAAATTTACCAATACCCGAGTTTCAAATAAAAAGGGGATGTGATTTCTCCTTTGCCACATTTACGTCACAACATTCTAACATTTGAAATCAAGTCTTACAATGAAATTGAGTGTTGATAACAAAACCGCCGTCGTCACTGGAGGTACTCGTGGATTAGGGCTCTATTGTGCTGAAACTTTGGTCGAAAATGGAATAAAGACTATATTTATCACCTCACGTAAGGCTAAAGCTTGTGAAGATGCCAAAAAGCACTTAGAGGAATTAGCAAAAAAGAATGGAAGATCAGTTGAAGTTGTGGCAATTCCATCAGATTTAGCTGTTGAAGAGCAAGCAGAAAACTTTGCCAAGGAAGTGGCAAAGAAAGTTGACAAGATTGACATTTTGGTAGCCAACGCTGGTGCTTCGTGGGGTGCTCCATTGGAAGAGCACACAGTCGCAGCTATTAAAAAGGTTATCAACTTGAACTTTGTTGCAGTCTTTCATACTATTAAATTGTTTACTCCATTGTTGGAAAAAGCAGCCTCAGCCAAAGACCCATCAAGGATTGTCATTATGTCATCTGTGGCAAGCTATTCTACGAACGACATTGTAGGCACCTATGGCTATGCAGGCTCTAAAGCTGCTGTGTCCCATTTGGGAAGAAATTTGGCGGTTCAGTTTGCCCCCAGACACATTAATGTAAATTCAATCTTGCCAGGTTGGTTCCCTTCCAAGATGGCTAATGGCTTAATTGAAGCAGGAGGTAAATTATTGACTGAAACAAATCCTCGTGGTAGGTTGGGAGAACCGGAGGACTTGAAGACAGTATTGATGTTCTTGTGCTCAAAGCAAGCCAATTACATTAATGGAGTTGATTTGCCCGTCGACGGTGGTGCTCATTTGAATAGTCCAGCTGCTCATTTTTAGGCTCAAATAGAGATTATAACACATTTTACCTATGGATCCATGTAAACATCTCATGAATTCTGAACATTCGTTAATGATTATTTATTAATATACTTCTAACTCTAAGTATCGTATCTAACGTATAGTGCATCTATAAAATGAGGATGTTTGATTCCAGGTGGTTTTGCGAGCTTGAAACCTTCTACAGCGTCCTTAACTGACCATCCCAATTCTTCAATTAAATAACAGCAAATCAAAAACCCCGTTCTATTGAACCCATAATGACAATGCACCCCAATAAGTGGATGCTCTTCATCTGTTTCGTCCAAAATCTCCTTCACCAAATTGATGAACCTACGAATGGATGCTTGATCTGGGACAACTTTGGATACTGTTGCACATTTGTAGTAACGAATGTTTTTGAAAGATTGTGGGTTGTATGGAGGAATATCAGATGATATGTCAATGATAGCAATTAATTTACCCCTGACAATACCTCCTTGTTCGTAATAAGATTGCTCCACTACCGCTGGTGAATGAACTGCATCCCCCTCTCTCAATGTCTTCATTCCCAATAATGGGGAAATCTCTATGCCTCTGCTTATATTATCAGATATGGGTTTCAAATTCAACCATTTTTCTTCATTTTTCAAACCCCATTTGTCTCCTGATATAAGTGCTTTGACTTTCAAAACCCAAGCAGGGGACAAGTTCAATCGCTGTGGCAATTTTGCTTCAATGTGGTTCAATATGACACCGCTGGTTAGTTCGGGTTTGGCTAGCAACAATGAATGTCCAGCATCTTTCACTTCCAATGCGGATGATATCTTCTTGTTGAAAGTCTCGGTCAAGAACTTGTCAATGTGATGGATGTGTTTGACACTAGTAACGTGGTCTTCAGATCCACACACCAACAACGTCTTTTCGTAAGCACGGTCATCACTCTTGTTGTTATTGAAACGGTTGATTGCCACCACAAAGTCCGATGTTGTTATCTTTTTAAATCCACGAACATACTTCAACAATGTTGACGAATCGATATCCAAATTCCATCGAAATTGTCGAAGTCTATTGTATAACAGACTATTTTTCGGTAATTGCCGACGCACACTTTTACTCTGCAAACCAGGAAGTCTATCCCAAGTTCGAAACAAATTGAACAAAAACGGAAGATAAACAAAGAGCTTGAAAAGCCATGATAGTCCTCCAATTTCCAAGTCCTGCAGCCCAGGCACTGAATCGTCAATAACATCCGGTGGTGAAAGAAGAATCAAACCTTCGACCTTGCATTCTGAAAGTTTTTTTGCTACTCGCACCGCAATATGGGTACCCATGGAGTGACCAACTAGTATGACCTTTTTCTCAGGAATTTGTTGCCGTAGAAAGGCATGAATGATGTTGACAATATTGTGGGCCAGAAAGTCTTCCCAAGACATGCTCTCCACAGAAGAGGAAATGCGTTTCAGCTCCAATTCACTGATATTGGATATAGTCTTGTGGTGTCTATCGACAGGTTTTGAATTACCAAAACCTGGTAAATCCAAGGACACAATTTCTGCGCATTGCGAGAGCAAACCCATCAAAGGTTCGAATTGTGACATTTGTCCTCCCAACCCATGAATGAAAAATAAAATTGGACTCTCTTGTAGTTCTTTGTTCACTTTCTCCAATACATCCCGATCAACGTGTTGGTGAGTTTCGTTTCTCATGAAGCTTTCAAGTGGATGGGGAATATGCAAGGTATTCAAGGTGAGTTTGTCAACCGACAATGTTGGTTCCCTGCTTAAATCAATATCTGTAGTTTGGCGATACTTGGCAATCAATGCACAATCGTTGGGCTCATTCTCTAAGATATAGCTTTCAAGTCTGTTGGGGTACCCCAAAAGCTGGATTTTGAGAAATTCCTTGATCTTGCCAAAATAAGTATGAGTTTTTTGCTCTTGTTCTACTTCTAACTGCGACAACCTATCAGAAAGCTTTGACCCAAAAGTGTAAGCATGGAATCCCGACGATGCAGTTACTGCTAACGTTTCGGCAATATCGTCTTCACTCAGCAGCAGCATAAAAGTTAGTGGGAGATATTGTCTAGTTTCTAGTCTGATCAGTGTATGTGTAAGTCGACGTTGTTTCGAGGTGGTAGTGATTGCAATTGTAAGGGGGAGAAACTTATAGTACTAACAGATACAAAGACTTTTTAACAGTTTCAAGTAAGGGTTGTTGTTATCTTTAAAAAATTTGTTAATTTTGGAATAGATGTGTGGCTGTCGCTACCAGCTTTTTATGTTTTAGCCTTACTTACCTAATGACGCAATGGCAGAGAAATATCTCTTTTTCGAGTCACGTGGGTGTTGCTATTAAACTAATACGGGGGTGGGCCGTGAAAGATACAACACACGTAGATGATAAAATTTGACTTGTACTACTCTTACAAACATTGCTCTAACCCATCGACTACTTGAGGAAAAGAGAAGCCTGTGCCATCAGATCATACACCGCTTAAGTAGGGAACGTTGCGACCTATATTCCGATATGCACAGTTCTCGGCGATGGTTCCATTTCTCCTTATTCAACTGTAGCGAGCAGTATGCATTCTCAAGAGCGTGGCTATTATCTTATCACTGTAGCCATTTGTGGTACTAGTTGACACACGTTACTTGCGTCTGTAGTTTTGGGCGACACATGATCCAGAACAAAAAAACCCACAAGCGAAAACAAGAAAAGTTCCACGCATCAATTCTAAACATATCCTATTGCACCAGTAAAGTTTACAACAAATGACGTCGTCAACAAGGCGGTACTCCTTCAGTCGTGATATTGAATCGTTTGACGACTTGGACAACTCGCTAGATCGTGCTTTGAATAGTGCTACAAATACCTTGCAACTACAGAATGCTAACAAGCACAGTAGTCGAAATAGTTCCATCAATTCGAATGGAGGCATACCCTTGCAATCAATAAGATCAGACCACAGCGATCAAGATTATAGTGGTGACAATTCTCCCTTGATATCAAATGCATACCCATACAGCGGACATCAGTCATCGCATCATTCATCCAGTTCATCATTAAACCTAGCAGCAAGGTCAGTCTCATCGAGATTTAGACACTTTTTTCGAAAATTTGTCTTTCTTTTCAATGCTGCTAAACGTGAGCTAAATGAGGAAAGATTGAAAGTATCAGGTGCATCTGATTTTAGGATCAACAACTTGAGTGCAGAGAGATACATTTCTGCCAAGACGACAAACCTGAGAGCCAATAACATCTATCCGTCAAACACCATTTCCAATGCAAAATACAATCCAATCACCTTCATACCAATTATTTTATATGAACAATTCAAATTCTTTTTCAATCTATATTTTTTGGTGGTGGCATTATCACAAATTGTACCGCAACTAAGGATCGGTTACCTTTCTTCTTATATTGTGCCATTAGCATTTGTACTTTTTGTGACCATGTTAAAAGAAGCAAGTGATGACATTACCAGACGTCGAAGAGACAGGGAGCAAAATTACGAAGTTTACGAGGTATTGAACCGCCTGCAGACCAATCTAACAGCAGAACCAAAATATGTGGCATCAAAGGATTTGAGGGTGGGAGACATTGTTCGATTACACAAGGATGTAAGAATACCTGCAGATATGGTATTGCTACAATCAACGGAAAAAACTGGTGAAGTATTCATCAAGACCGACCAATTGGATGGTGAAACTGATTGGAAATTACGAGTTGCACCCAGTGTCACGCAGAACTTATCCACCATTAGTCAAATCATTGACTCAATCTCGCTAATCATCGGGAATCCAACAAAATCGATCCATTCCTTCACTGGGCAATTGGTTTACAATCCGCCTACTTCAACAGGGACAACCTCACCAACATCTTCCGAAACGTATCCATTATCTGTTGATCAAACCCTATGGGCAAATACAGTTTTGGCATCGGGAACAGCGCTAGGTTTGGTTATATACACCGGGATTGAGACACGACTTCTGATGAATACAACAAAAAGTGGTGTTAAGGTAGGTTTACTTGAAATTGAAATTAACAGTGTTTCCAAGATCTTGTGTGCTGTTGTTTTTGCATTATCTGTTGCATTGGTGCTTGCTCATGGTTTACCTTTGAAGAAAACGTGGTATATCGATATTCTCCGATTCTTGATCTTGTTCTCAACCATTATCCCACTGTCGCTTCGTGTTAATCTCGATTTAGCAAAGTCAGTGTATGCTTCACAGATTCAAAACGATCCATCCATCCCTGATACAATTGTGAGAACATCAACTATACCAGAGGATTTGGGCAGAATAGAGTATCTTCTCAGTGACAAGACTGGCACGCTTACACGAAATGAAATGAATTTGAAAAGGTTGCATTTGGGAAGTGTTAGTTACACTAGTGATACATTTGATATCGTCTCTGATTATGTGAAAAACTTGATAACCTACCTCAGCTCGCCTCAGTTTCTGCTGCGGAAGAAGGATTTGGCAGCGAGAGTCTGTGATTTAGTGTTGACATTGGCGTTATGTCATAATGTGACCCCGGTATTTGATGATGACGTTGAGGATACAACATTTGGCGAGATAACCTACCAGGCTGCGTCGCCAGATGAAATTGCTATAGTTGAATTTTGCGAGACTGTCGGATTGAAATTATTTAAACGAGACAGGCACAAGATTACCTTGATGCATGTACATACGAGCCAATTACTTGAATTTGAGGTGTTGTATAATTTTCCATTCAGCTCAGAGACAAAACGTATGGGAATTCTCGTCAAGAGTAAGTTCAGAGATGAGGTGTGGTTTCTACAGAAGGGTGCAGATACGGTGATGTCCAAGATTGTTGGATCGAACGATTGGCTTGATGAAGAAACAGGAAATATGGCTCGAGAAGGTTTGCGTACGTTAGTTATTGGTCGCAAAGTTTTGTCCACTAGTGTATATGAAGATTTCTCGTCCAATTATAGAGAAGCTTCCCTTGCAATGAAGGACCGAGACCAAACAATGCAAAAGGTTGTTAGCTATTATTTGGAGCAAGATTTAGAATTGCTCGGATTGACGGGTGTTGAGGATAAATTACAAACAGATGTAAAGCCATCAATTGAATTATTGAGAAACGCAGGGATAAAAATTTGGATGTTAACTGGTGATAAAGTGGAGACCGCCAAATGTGTTTCAATTAGTGCGAGATTAATTTCGCGAGGTCAATATGTGCATCAAGTCACTAAATTGTCCGATCCTGATTTGGCAATGGACCAAATTGAATATTTGAGAACCAATCCCAATGCGTGTTTGCTCATTGATGGCGAGTCCTTGGCAATCTACATGAAGTATTTCTGTGATGAGTTTTTAGAAATTGCGATCAAATTGCCAGCAGTGATTGCATGTCGGTGCTCACCACAACAGAAAGCTGATGTCGCAATTGAAATCAGACGTGTCACTGGTAAACGTGTTTGTTGTATCGGAGACGGTGGTAATGATGTTAGTATGATCCAGTGTGCTGATGTTGGGGTAGGGATCGTTGGTAAGGAAGGTAAACAAGCTTCTTTGGCTGCCGATTTCAGTATTGATCAATTTTGCTACTTGACCAAGTTGTTATTATGGCACGGAAGAAATTCGTACAAGAGGTCGGCTAAATTGGGTCAATTTGTTATCCATAGAGGATTGTTGATATCTGTGGCACAAGCGGTATACTCCATTTCATCCAAATTTGAACCTATTGCATTGTATCAAGGTTGGTTAATGGTGGGATACTCTACTGTTTATACCATGGCCCCAGTGTTTTCACTCACTCTTGATTGTGATGTTGATGAGCATTTGACCAAATTGTACCCGGAATTATACAAGGAGTTAACGTTGGGAAAATCATTGTCATACAAGACGTTTTTTATGTGGGTGTTTATCTCCCTATACCAAGGGTGTGTGATTCAGTTATTGTCTCAACAGTTTCAGACCATTCTCCCGAAAAAGTTTACAACCATGGTTGCGTTGTCGTTCTCTTGCTTAGTGTACAACGAGTTGTTTATGGTTGGGCTTTCAGTTAATCGATGGAATAAAATAATGGCGGCAACCATTGTGGTGACATTCTTGGCGTACGTTGGATCGATTCCAATGTTGTCGGAATACTTTGATTTGCAGTATATTAGCTCGGTTACTTATTTGTGGCAGACTTTGGTAATTTTGAGTGTAAGTTTGTTCCCGGTTTGGCTAGTACAGTTTTTGAATAGAAGGTTGAGACCACCAACTTATGCAAAAGTACAACAAGATTGAGATTATTTTGATAGAGATTTCTCTTTTCTTTATATACACACATTAGCTAAGTTATGGAATATTGGTGATTTTCATAAACCGTAGGATAACCATAAACTGATCTTCTTCCAATGCAAATATATTTCTAAATTTCAAGACATGTTTCCATCGCTTTGAATTCATTCCCTTCAATTCACGAAATAACCTGTCCCACAAATGAAGCCCACCAATCTTCATTTTGATCTCATTAGGTGAGAGTGATATGTCATATTCACTAATAAAGAGCGCAATCGTAGCTTTCCTTTGCAAATGTAGGGCCCAGATCAAAATGTGACCAAAATAGGCAAATACTGAATAGTCCAATGTGTTTCGATGTGACTCTCTTTCAGATGCAGTGATTGTTGTATGAGTGTTTGCCAAATTGAGCTCGTCATAATGGCCAAAATTATGAAGTATATCAGGATATTTCTTTACAGATTTCTTGAACCCATTGGACTCGTAAAGAGCAACATTGATGCACAAGGTGAGAAACTGCTTCTTCAAATTGTAATTGTTGAAAACTTCATTTTCGTATTTCTTTGCAAATTTCATACAATTTGCAGCGTATTTCGAAATTGATGGTGCATTCATAATAGTTTTGAGTTTCACATCTGATAAGTCGGCGGTTAAGATTTGCTGATGAGAGACTCCAATAATTGTTTTGATTGGAGAAAGTTCGGGCAAGTGCTCGGATTTGCTGGATGACAGTTTGAGTGGTTTCAAGGTGACTCCGAATAATGAAGATACGGTGTTATTCGAATTTTGGCTATTTTTGAAAGCGCCTGCCAGGTTAGAGCTTAACGGTTGGGTTTGATTTTCTCTATCAAAATGGGCTCGTGGTTTGTTCTTTGTCGGTGTGACCACAGGCGCAGGCTTGATTTCATGTTCTTTCTTATTTATTTGTTCGCCTTTACTGGTGTCTTCGTTTGCCTTCTCCTTTTCATGCGCTGAATCTATAAGCTCATCATTAAAGCCACTCAATTGTTCATTCGAAACAGTTTCAGTATTTTCTGAAGCAGTCTTTGCTGGAGCCTGTACATTTTCCCCATTTGTCTCATTTTTTGATGTCAATTTCTTCTTTGGCGACTTGTTCTTCCTTTTCGAGTTCTTCTTGGGACTTCCTTCATGACTTTGCTTGGTGTTGTTGGACTCAGATGGTTGTTCAGTACTCTTTTGGGAAGGTTCTACACCTGTCACGACGGTCGTTGGTTCCTGAAAATCCTCCCGCTTCTTCAGTTTCTTGTTTCTTGACTTTTTCTTTATCGGGGACTCGCCATCACTTTTTGAGCCACATGATTTTTGTTCCTCATCGACTTTCCTTTCCTTGGTTTTAGCCTTTGAACTGCGGTTTGAGGACTTTGGAGAAGCTTCTTTTGTCTTGTCGGTTTTCAAGTTAGGTTTATGTTGCTGAAGTGAAGCATTTTCCATGATAGCACCACTCGCGGACTCATCAGTCGTTGATTTTGGTTTGCTGCTCCCATTTGCATTCTTTCCTAGATCTTCACTCATCCCATCATCAATCTCCTTGAGGGACTTCTTCTTGCCCTTGTTCTTCTTCAGTTTTTTTTTATTCTTAATCTTCAAGCCATCGCTAGAATCAATTGGCTCCATTCCAGCTGCTGTATTAAGGTTTTCCTCTTCATCGGATGAAAACTCAAGCTCACCTATATCTCCAATGATGTCTGCTACCGAAAGATTGATTTGTCGTTGTGTTCGTTTCGTTGGCTTCAGCTTTCCACTTCTCCCATCACGTTGCGATACAATACTGATCTCAATTTCATTGGCTCCAGTTGCTGCAACATAGGTTTGATTGTCGGTACCATTTACTAGCTCCTCATTATTTAATAAGTAATCTAAATTTCTTTCAAACTCTAACTCTTCTGCATCTGGAGTTGATTCATTTGGGGCTGGTGACAATTCCTCTTTGTACTTTGCCTCATTTTGGTTCTTGATATCCCTGAGACGGTTGCTTGTTTTGGATCCATCTTGGTGGCGTGGTTCGGGCATTTGCCTATGGTTTTAGGGAGGACTTTGAGCCAACAAAAGAGTGTGCGGTGCGTGAAAATCTAGTGTTTCAGAATTTTTTTAGTTCAGGAATGAGAAGGTTGCAAAAGTTTGAAACGCGTCGTCATCAGTTTGAGGCTATAAAAAATACGTGGTATGATTATTTTACATACTGCTGTTGAGACCACCATTTGCTTTGACTCCAACTGGACTTGACTCACTTATCAAGAGAGGGACTGTTTGGGTTTATATGGTTCTTCCAAGTACGCGATCTCTTCATCACTCAATTTTACACTTGTTGCTCTGATAATATCTTCAACTCTCTTTTCAGAATTAAGTCCAACAATGGGATTGCATCCTTTACTGATTACCCAAGCTGTTGCAATTACAGCCATACTCTCTCTTCGTTCTTTGGCCACTTTCTCAACTCGTTTGATTATCTCAGTATCTACGTCAGTCAAGGCATCAAGACCCAAAAGAGCAAAAGTTTTGTCGGACTCGTGTCTCTTATTTTGTGAAGTCTCGCCAACTGGTCTTGTCAATACACCTCTCGCGATTGGACTCCATGGAATGATTCCAACTTTACTCAAATCATTGTTTTTACAAAATGGAATCATTTCTCTTTCTTCTTCACGATAAATCAAGTTGTAGTAGTTTTGCATACTGATAAACTTGTACCACCCATTTTGTTCAGCAATAAATTGCAATTGAGCAAACTCTGTCGCTTTCATTGTTGAAGCACCAATGTACCTGGTAAGTCCTTGATCAACAACATCATTCAATGCTTTCATAATTTCCTTCTTTGGTGTTGTTGGATCTAACCTATGGATTTGCAAAACATCAATATAAGTACCTAATCTCTCAACAGAAGCATTTACTGCATCCAAGACATGTTTTCTTGACAAGCCTTTGGAATTGGCAAAGTCCTTGTCACTTAAGTTACCAGCTCTGAGTGCATTGAAGCCAGAATCTCTGGGGTTCATAGCCATAAAGCATTTAGTCAAGATGACAACTCTTTCCCTTGGTATATCATACTTTTTAAGAAATTTTCCCAAAATCACTTCTGATACCCCATTCGAATACACATCAGCAGTGTCAAAAGTCCTTAATCCAACGTCGTAACATTTCTTTAAAATCTTGAAAATCTCCTCCTCATCTTCCAACACCCATTCTGCCCACTTTTTTGATCCATAGGACATGCACCCCACGATCAAGGGAGCAATTTTTAAACCTGATTCACCTAAGTTATTGTACTTGAGCTCAATTGACATACTTGCTAATTGTATAGATATGATTATGTAGTTGCAGGGGTTTTTTCAAAGGTGCTGGTTTTGACTCATATTTATAAGCAAGTAATCAATTTATTCGTGGGCTAGCTTTTGTGATCGGATTTGGTCCTTTTTGGGAAATTCACCCGAATTTCATCCACCGCAATCAATTTGGGGGAGAATCCTCCAATTTAATTCCTCAACAATAATTGTCTGATAGGAGACAGCTACTCATGTAAGATGTTGAATTAGGTACGTGTGAATTGTTATGTTAACGTCTTGTATCGATAAGGTGATGACTCAACGTAACATTGCAATCTAACACAAAGAGTTCTAAAGTCTCCCGCTGATACGTTCTCTCTCTGGTGTTCTGAGGCCTTCTACTACTTGGTGCCTTCCCTACCATTAGCTGCCTACATCACTTCAACCACTTGGTATTCCCTGTACAATCGCTACCAATTTCAGCGTTATATATTGCGCATCTTTCTCCTCTTTCCGTTTCCGCTCTCTCTTTTCTCTAATTTTTAGCCAATGCACACACACCTCATTACTTCAAGATAACGCAGTTTACCAAATTTTCAAAAAACAGCCATTCATCCATCTTTCATCACGAAGAAGAACACACGAGCTTAACAACAACAACAGTACATTATGTCTGCTAACGGATTCAAAGAGGTTAGTGAAAACTTAAGTCACAAAATCCAACAAAACCCATATGGACCCAACCCAGCTGATTTCTTGTCAAATGTTGGAAATTTTCAACTTATTGAAAGTACATTAAGAGAAGGTGAACAATTTGCCAACGCATTCTTTTCTACTGAGACCAAGATTGAAATAGCTAAAGCTTTGGATGATTTTGGGGTTGATTATATTGAGTTGACATCGCCAGTGGCTTCTGAACAAAGTAGAAGGGATTGTGAAGCCATTTGTAAATTGGGATTGAAGGCTAAAATCTTGACTCATATTAGGTGTCATATGGATGATGCCAGAGTTGCCGTTGAGACTGGAGTTGATGGAGTTGATGTTGTTATTGGAACTTCACAATTCTTGAGACAGTATAGTCACGGTAAAGATATGAATTATATCGCTCAAAGTGCTATTGAAGTTATTGAATTTGTTAAATCAAAGGGAATAGAGATTCGTTTCTCCAGTGAAGATAGTTTTAGGTCAGATTTGGTTGACTTGTTGAACATCTATCGTACAGTTGATAAAATTGGTGTCAATAGAGTTGGTATTGCGGATACTGTTGGTTGTGCCAACCCAAGACAAGTTTATGAATTAGTACGTACTTTGAAATCAGTGGTGAATTGTGACATTGAATGCCATTTCCATAATGATACTGGATGTGCTATTGCAAATGCGTACACTGCTTTGGAAGGTGGTGCCAAATTGATTGATGTTTCAGTATTGGGTATTGGTGAGCGTAATGGTATAACACCACTTGGTGGATTAATGGCAAGAATGATTGCTGCTGATCGTGATTATGTCTTGTCTAAATACAAAGTTCACAAGATTAGAGATTTGGAAAATTTAGTTGCAGAAGCTGTCCAAGTCAACATTCCATTTAATAACCCCATTACTGGATTCTGTGCTTTCACTCACAAAGCTGGTATCCATGCCAAGGCAATTTTGGCTAATCCATCAACTTATGAGATTTTAAGTCCTAGTGATTTTGGATTAACGAGGTATATTCATTTTGCCAATAGGTTGACTGGATGGAATGCAATTAAATCAAGAGTTGATCAATTGAATTTACACTTGACTGATGCTCAATGTAAAGAAGTTACTGAAAAGATTAAGAAATTGGGAGATGTTAGACAATTGAACATTGATGATGTTGATTCAATTATCAAAGATTTCCATTCGGACTTGTCTACTCCATTGGTTAAACCAACAAGTAATGGATTGCCCAAAGTACCACATGTATTGGAAGGATTAGAAGAATCAGACGAAAAGAGAACAAAAACTGAATAAACCACCAATCACTCTATTTGTTAGTTATTATCAATGATATTTATATTTTTATCCTACTTTACAAAATTTTGAAAAAAAAAAAAACTTGTAGCCTGTGTCACACCTTCTACTCAGCAGTTGCTAGTTTTCCAGATTGTGGGAGGTTCCTTTATTACACCTCACCTCCACCATTTAATTTGTAATTCTTCAAAAGAAAACACATTGAAGCCACACCAAAAAGTATAGACATGGTGATACAAACTCTAAAACTTTTGAAATGTTTACCGGAATTGACGGAAACTCCTTCCCTCTTGTCAACCATGTAAATTACAAATGCGGTGCACAAATTAAGAATGGAGATAATCGTGAGTATATACTCGATTGGAGTGTACATTGTGAGATAATAAAGGTGCGTTTTGAACTGATCTTCTTTTATTTCTTGTTTCTGATTATGGGGGAAATGGTTGTAGTTTGTTGCAGTTTCTTTGATTTCTTGAGCTCAAAACTTCCAAAGTTTAGTCCATTGGGATTAGTAGAGCCGGCAATTGAAATATGCGTAATCGCGTTCGTGATATTTGGGTTTGATGATGATACAAGTCCACAAGGGTTCAATTACATCTGAGTAAAATAAAGTTGTGTGGTTTTTGAGGATGATGGAATCCGAAGCACCCTAAAGTAAGTCACCTGAAAAAAAAAAAACAAAAACCAAAAACAATCAGTCAGTTGTTGATCTTTGAATATAGACCAGCTGTATCACAGTTGTAGATTGGTTGTTGACTATAACAAACGTGTTTTGCTCCTCGTGATGGAATTGAATGATTAATTTCTTCTCTTGTTGTTTCCTTAATACAAAGTTTTTACTTTCTTTACGTTTCTTTTTTTTTTTTTTTTTTACATTTCTTTCTCTTCCCTTTACATCATTACACAAAAAACAAGATTCATTAAAGGTTAGTTAGAGTTAGTTATTCTATAAATAAACTTAAAAGTAGAGTGAAACCGATATACGCTAGCTAGTAGAGGCAACAGATCAAGATAAAAAGCGTAGGGGGAGCTATACACAACTTGTAAACTTTCCTCAACAGAAGATAACAACAGATTTGTGTGTCTACAGAAACTTTGTGGGTTTTGAAATCGTACCACGTTGTTGTTCCAACAATCGAATCCACCCGAAAAAAGGCGAAAAATTGGTTTACATATGTACACTAAGGTAGCGTTTTTTTCTTCAACCAAAACTCATTCATGATTGGGGGCACACATCAACAGCCCTCGTCACCACCAAATCATGACTACTTGTGTGTAGAAGTCTCAATATCTGCACTAGATAAAGAGTAACATTTCGTTAAAAATTGCTTTGCTTCGGAAATCTTTTGTATACGTTACGTAGTATCACGTATAATAAAGGTTAAAAATCTCCTTCTCTCTACAATTAGCAGTGTTTGCTCTAACAGACAATCCAAGCCTCCAGACCAAAACCAGATCACGTCAGCTACGTCCATTGACTAAATTGGATCTTGTCCAGTTTTGCACACCTAAAAGGCGCCCAAAGAAGTGTGTTTCTGATGAAGGTAATCTCTCAATACTGCATACAAGTCAAAACTTTTTTTTGTTAGATCTCATCACCATCTAATACGGTTTACCAAACTCATCAAATAGGACCCCAAAGAGAATCAATATGGCCGTCACTTCGAAGCAAGGAAACAACCGTGAAAGGAAAACCTCAAATAGGAGAAGAAAAAAGAGAAGAACGGAAGACTTTTCATCTTCATCTGAGTCTTCATCCTCTTCCTCTTCATCATCGAGTGAATCAGATAGTGAAGATGAAGCAAATAACAAAGATGTACCGCCAACTGCAGAACAAATAACAATGGACGATATAGAGCTCGATACAGTTGAGGAACCATCTAAGCTGGCGAAGAAAGCTCCAGATGATTTGACTGTTCAACAGAAACAGCAACTAAGCTCAATTCCATTCTTAATAACACCTGTATCAGAAATAACCAATCCAAACACAACTAATGCATTGAAAAGTATACCGAATTTCACAGAGGTAACGAACTCAATTGGGCAATCGAAACAGGAGATCAATACGCGGTTTTTAAAGCTCATGACAAAGGAATTTGAAAATGATATTGATGAATTGAGGAAGAAACCAGACTTCAAGGAAGCATCATTGACTGTGTTGGCAAAAACACTTCAATCAGGTGCCAACATGTTTGATGTTGATGTGTTGGAAGGCTTGCTTGGCGAGGAAGAGAAAGCCAGGTGAAATTGCTTGTGGACACTGTTTTATAGTACTCGTTTGACCACTCCCAGCTGCAATTGTTTCAAAAACGAAATTGAATATTGCTTTGTTGATTCGTGAATTGAAATTAATTATAGATTGTTTGGCAGTTTGTAGACACAATAGGATTCAGCGTGTCGTTAAAGACTCCAACGTACACTCACTTCCATATAGTAATTTTTGAGAGTGTGCATTTAAAAGAAACCTATCCCTTCTGGTCCTAATACGACGTGTTGTATCATTCTCCTTCTCTATTAACACCTCCTTTGATAATCTATTTATAGAAAGTACAAAAGTCCTAGTTCGTATCGGTTAAGTAACGTTTTCTATTGAATGACACAAAAATAGAACAACAAGATGATTTTCCCCTAAATGACAAGAATATAAACCCACAAAAATTATACTTCACATCCAGTTCCTTTTCTTCCATCCAACTGTATTCCTCCAAAGCTTACACTGGATAACTCAAACACATCGATACATGAACATCTCAATTTTTTAAGAAAGTCAAATACCAACTAGTTGTTCTATACAAACGGTAACTTTTGTTCTACTTAGGTTAGATCCAATCATTTTTGTCACCGACTTACCCGTTACATCGCACTATACACAATGTTGGGGAACGATACAGGTCAACAGAATGGGAGCAATGACACTAGTGCTTCAGATATGCAAGCAAAGACTGGCTCAAGTACAGACTCAGCACATGCACAATTTTATGGATCCACTACTGAAGATAGCAACAAGTCGCACGTGGATATCAATATCGAAACTAGTGAATCACCCGACGATGTGGATCTGTCTAAACCGCAAACGTACCCTATAACACCACAGGAACTACATGCGAACACTAATGAACACAGCTTATTGTTACCATTGGACCGAAGTCACCTGGGTGGCCTGTATGATAACGATGACGATGATGACGATAGAATGAGCAAGATTATCAAATTAGCCAAACGTCCAGGTTTCATTTGGATATTCAGTCTAGGCGTTTTAGCTTTAATCATATTCCAGTTGACTTTTCTTCCAAGGACTTCATTGTCAAGAGATTATAGACGGTGGCACGGAATACATTTGACGAAATCTGACGTCAAGCGGTATTTTCTACAATATACCGGAATCGGCAACAGCCATCAAGACTTAACCACGGAAGAGTATATCGACAATTGGTTATACGATTTTACCATTATAAATAACAAAGCAAAGTACAATCTATTGTCCAGTGATAATCCCGAATTGAGTCACTACGTTGAATCAAATTTTAAGGAATTTGGGTTCATCACAGAAAAATATACTTACGCGGTTGATGCACAGGAGCCACGCTTGTCTGTAATCAAATTACGCGACAACGAAGATGAAGTTGTATATGAATCGGAAGTCTTGGAGCCGAAATTTAAGACACCAGGGTTTTTTAGCTATGGTGTGAATGGGAATGTAACTGCTGAGTTTGTGTTTGTTAACTACGGTACTCCAGAGGACTATGAGTTATTGCTGAGTAATAGAATTGATTTGAAGGGTAAAATTTTCATAATCAAAAATTATCTTGAAGTGCGGAACATCACAATCGGTGAAAAGATTGCGTTAGCCGAGCATTATGGAGCTGTGGGTGCTCTAACATTTTTCGATTTAGATACATTGGGCAATGAGGAGACCAAATCATCTGATATGAATGTAGCAATCTCACGCGATTGCAATAGCGAGGAGGCAAAGATCCCAGTGATTCCAATAAGCAAGAAATTGTTGCTTCCAGTGCTTGATACACACTTGAACAATGCTTATGAGTCAACTTTTGAAAAATGGGAATACACACCATATCACCAATCCAAATTCAAATTGGAGATTGATAGCGTGTTTGAAAAGGGTAAACTGACAAAATTGACAAATATTGTGGGTACGTTGAAGGGTATAATGAACGATGCTGACGTTATAATTGGGGCTCGACGTGATTCATTCACATCAAACAATCCTTTATCGGGTCATGCAGTCCTTTTTGAAATCATGAGAAATTATCAGCGTTTGATTGAAAAAGGGTGGAAACCATTGAGAAATATCAAATTTGTATCGTGGGATGGCTCCTACATGGATTCGTTGGGGGTGAAGCTATTCACTAATGACACCGATGTGTTTAACCCCAAGAGATCAATTGTGTCTTATATCAATCTTGACTCTGACACTGTTACTGGAAGCAAGTTTGATGTCGACTCTAATCCATTGATTAACCATTTGTTGAAGAAAACATCAAAATACATTCCTATTCCCAAACATGCAACATTTTTAAAGACGCTGGGCACAAATGTTGATTGGGAGCTATTTGATGATGACATTTTTGATGATGCCATTGACATAGAAGAGGATGATGACGATGACGATGATGACGACGACGGTGAAGAATATACTACTTTGCATAAGTATTGGATGAAACAAGATAATGCTACTATTAATAATAACTTGGGCTTGCCTTTGATTGACTCGGAAGCAAGAATTTTCCAGCAACATTTATCTACTCCCATTATAAACTTGAAATTTAGTAATGATGGGAAAAGAGATAGTGCCAAGTACATTCCCAACTCAAACTATTACTCACGCGACTGGTTGATTAAAAAGGACATTGATAAAGACTTGTTGTTACATGGGTCTTTAATCAGATTTGTGGGGCTCTTGGCAATAAATTTGAGCGAACATGAGGTTGTTGACTATAAAACCTATAAATATCTCAAACTAATTCAATCATTTTATCTCCGTTTATTGGAGATTGAAAAGGAAAAGTTATCACAATGGAAAGACAGAGTTGTCTCAAACTATCTCATCTACAAGAATTCCATTTTCCAGGATCTCGATACCGATGAAGAAGTTCATTTTCATCAAATTATGAACCAATTTACTTTGTTAATGAATGAAATTGTGGCTCTGGCAAAGAGCTTTGATGAGTATAATGAACGAGTTGAAGAAGGGTTAAGTCAAGATTACCCTTGGTATATGTATTACAAAAAGTTGCAACATTTTGCTCAGTTCAAAGTCACCAATTACAAGTTATCGCACTTGGAAAGAGATTTGAAGTTGACGGATCAAGATCACACATACTTGGAGAGTAAAGATCCACAAAAGAATATCAATGCAGACTCATCCCTGGCATCTCCAGGTTACGAATCGATATCCTCTCGTGGAATTAAAGGAATTTTGGACAGTTTCAAAAATAACAAGTTTTACTACAATTCAGTGATTTATGGTGTACCAAAATTTAATGTCCATCGTAACAAGACCTGGTATGATGAACGTTTGACAAAGGGCGCTCTCGCATATTTGTATGCCGCGATTGATGATGATGATTACGAATCCACTGTAAAGTGGTTCGTTTTGATTTATGAGAAGTTGACAAACATAAACTATAAAATGACTTAGGGAGGGGAAGAGTGGAAATGTATAGACAAGATTAATAAATGCGTTTGTTTTTTGTTTGTTTTAATACGGGTCACTAAAAGGGAGAAAGAGCTATAGTGTTTTTGTTAGTGGTGGTGGCAATGGGAATGAACCTTGTGCGAGTGAATAACACGCGCCATTTTCGGTTATCAATTTTTGGCAGCCAAAATCCACCACACGGTTGTTTTTTCCAAGTGTTGAGAATGATTACGACACACAACCCATTTTAAACATGGGTACTTTTCATTGGGCTTGCTAAGACTTTAGGGTTTGCTACTGATTAAATGGATATCATCACCAATCAATCAAGGGGTCTTCATACAGCGTGGCTCTTATCCACCCTAGGATCAAAAACATCATCAAGAAATAAGATTATCAGAAAAGATGACTTGTTAAACATTCTGATTCCAGAATTGTGCAAAGAGTTGATCAACTGCCATCGGGATAGTATTGCTGGTGTCAATATCCGATTCTCATCAAATGTATTACATGGTATATCAATCTTGTATGGATCAAAAATCACCCACGTGTTGAGTGAAGTGACCCATGTACAATTGAGATTGCAAAATGCTTATTTTCAATTATCAACAAAGCGTTGTGATCAGCTTATGAAACATGATGGAGCTCGTGGTTTGAAACGAGCTGATTTTTTAGAAAATGATTATGCGTTTTATGTTGAACATGATTTGATGCAATTGTGTGATGTATCGGGCTTGGAGATCGAGGACAATCCCGATACGAAGCGACGTAAATTGGAAATTGCCGAGTTGGATTTACGTGAATTCACCATTTTTGATAACACTGGTGAAGTAACTTCAACTAGTGGTGGTGCTGGATTGGGTCCATTTGGTGTGGCTATTGATGACCACATGGAAATGGATTTTAGTGAGGCCAGTCTTGCTTTACCGAACGCGCATAGACGTCTTGTTGATGATGAACTTGTCAATTTGCAATTCAATGAAGATGGTGAGATATTGGAGATTGGTCAGCCAGAGGTGACAACTGACCTCAGTTTACTGGTGGGTAAGGAAGTCGAGCTTTCTCGGAGACTTTTGGAGGATGACTCTGTAGAAAGGGTAGCTTCTTATGGAGGATCGCATTCTACAGAAGAAGAGAATTTTGACGTTGCAGTTCAAGATTTGGTTTTCCAAGCTGGAGCGAGTCCAGAAAGACAGCACCCCAATCTCCAGGCAACAGGAAGTACATCGTTTCGTATCCCAAAGCGTAAAATAGTGATTGATGAAAACACAAGCTTGACTAGAGAATCAATAATCAACCACTATGACAGTTACGCTACTATAATGAAATACAAGTCTTCGTTTGTCCCGCAACGACGCCAAGTTCAACAAGTGTATCAAGAGCTTAACATGACAAATTTTAGACCTTGGGCTAACGGAAACAATGGCATTCGCAATTCCAACTCATCTAGTATTGAGGAAAGTATCAATCGAACAATGGGTATATTCCATCGGACGGAGATTATGGCCAATGAAGCATCAGAACAAGCAAGAAATTCACAGTTGGCAATGGAAGTTGAAAGGTCAAGAATCTTGCAAAGTTATGACGATGATGAATTGAGTGGGAATTTAGAAGAAATTGGGCATCGAAATTCAGATGGTGTCGAGACACATTTTGATGCCACTGTCTTGGATTTGGATTTCAATTTTGATGATGAAAGTCGTCTTGAAGAGCGTGAACAAGAAGGTGATGGAGCTCTTGTGGAATCGAGTAGTTTCAGTTTATCTAGCGATGACAAAAATTTGCAACCAAATTTAACACCTAGATTGAAAAAGCTTATAAAATATTTCGTACAAAGGCTGGTGGATTTGGGTAAATCCAATAATTCACAGGGGAAGGAGTGTGTATTAACTTTTACCGAGTTGGTGCCAGTGAGAGACGAGAATGAAATTAATACGAAAAAGATTGCTGCTGGTGTATTTTCGAGTATCTTGTTTCTTGCCAATAAGAATATTGTCTCGATTAGTGTGGAGCCACACAAGCGTACAGAGATTAATTTGGTCAGATCGGATGATATCAAGTTGACTTTGCACGCGCAAATTGCTCCCTAGGAGGAACTCAAGTATACAAAGATAATTAATTCTTTAACATTAGCAGTTTGTTACTGAATTCATTGTGTATAATTCAAAACGAGTTAGTTTACTCAACGTTGTCCTCTATTATCTAAATCTTTACTTAACATACCTAAAAGTGAGCTGCTGGACTGTTCAAACGAGCACCACCATCGACTGGCAAATCGACTCCATTGATGTAGTTGGCTCTCTTTGAACACAAAAACAAGACTGCTGCCTTCATATCTTCAGGTTCTCCCAATCTACCACGAGGATTTGTCTCAATCAACCCTTCGCCTGCAACTTCAAGCAATCCGTTGGCCATCTTTGTGGGGAAAAATCCAGGCAAGATTGAATTTACATTAATGTGTCTGGGGGCAAATTGAACCGCCAAATTTCTTCCCAAATGAGATACAGCAGCTTTGGATCCGAGATATCCATAAGTTCCAACAATGTCATTATTTATCAAACTGATGATGGATGACATGATGATAATTCTTGAGGGGTCTTCAACAGTTGCTGCTTTCTCCAACAATGGGGTAAACAACTTGATAGTGTGGTAAACGGCAACGAAGTTCAAGTTGACAACTTTCTTGATAGCTGCAACGTTGTGCTCATCCAATGGAGCACCCCATGTAGCACCAGCATTGGCAATCAAAATGTCAATCTTGTCAACTTTCTTTGCCACTTCCTTGGCAAAATTTTCAGCTTGTTCTTCGACAGCCAAATCAGCAGGGATAGCAATCACCTCAACAGATTTACCGTTTTTTTTTGCCAACTCTTCCAAGTGTTTTTTGGCATCTTCACAAGCTTTGGCTTTACGTGAGGTGATGAAAATTGTTTTGATTCCGTTTTCAACAAATGCTTCAGCGCAATAAAGTCCTAGTCCACGAGTACCACCAGTGACGACGGCGATTTTGTTATTAACGTTGAATTCCATGATTTTTGATTGACAGTGTTGTACAAGGGTTCAAGAAGAAATAGTTGCTCCAGTTTAAGCTTTTTTTCCAGTGGGGTTCAGTTTTTCTCCAGATTTTTTGTCTTTAAATTGTTTCAACCGAGCAAGGTTTTATCCGCTGTAAATAAGACCGATCAAGGTAGCGTTCGGACATAACACGTCAATGGTACAAAAAGAGGATTTGAAGGGCCAACGAGTTTTGATGGCACCCCGCAAACGATAATGGAAAATAGCCTGAACTTCTTCCTAGAAATGCGGGCTGAGGGTATGTCAGTATTAACCCCCTACGGAACTGTCCCAAGGGCTCAACTTGAGTACTAATGCAGTGTCGTATTAAGTTTGGGTAATAGGTGATGTAATTTGAATGCCCCTAGATCCGTTTCATACCAATAATAGTTTCCCCCTCCCCGGATTTGAGTACTTTTGATCGATATTTAAACCATGCATTTTCTTGAAAAGCTCGCACGCAAAATTTTCAGAATCAGTAGTACTTTTCAGACATGAAACTTCATAACACTGCACAACGCGAGAGATGGTAAAGTGATTAAAGTTCGCTCATTACAGTTTCAACATCACTTTCAACATGAAAATGAGTTGTTACATTTTCAAATTCAATACTATAGTGTAACTTACACGCTCAGCTTTTAAAATTTCACATTGCATCAGAAAAAAAAATCTCGTTATTTTGAGACACACACACACACACACACACACAGACAACCCACGTTGTAGCTTTAATTTATATATAACACACGCATATTTTGAAATCTTGCATTTCTTCTTTGTCATCTTTCTATTCCATCATAAACTGTTTTTCAAACCCATTTAGCTGCCTATGAAGTTTGCTGAAGCTTTAAGTGATGGATTGGTTGCAGAATGGCAAGACCAATATGTTGATTACAAAAGTGGGAAGAAGTTGATAAAGAAGATTCGCAAGCTCAAGGACGAGTATGATCAAGATTCAGCCAGTTTGTTAGCAGCAGATGGGAATAAGGATGATGGTACTAACAATGACAGAATACCGTTGTTGGACTCCAATGATTTGGAAAGACGCGATGAATCGTATGGTGATGATGCACCTCCCATTTCAGGAGCAAATAGCCGTAATGAGAATCGAAGGACATCAGTATTTAATTATTCACTCAAGTCTAGCAAGACAGACTACTTTACTGAGCGGAGAAAGTTTCAACTTTGGCTCGATGAGCAGTTGTTGAAAGTGGATGAGTTTTATTCAGAAAAAGAGCAAGATGTGTACGAGCGGTTTTTGTTATTGGAAGATCAATTGTACCAAATGAGAGATCAAAAGAACCAGATACAGCGACAACGAAGACAGCACAACGGAATTGCACATGGTGTTGCCGCAAGTGGTGAACGGGTTATACCTCATCGTGTCAATGATTTAGCATTCCACACAAAATTTTTCATTAGTGAGTTGAGTAGATGGGATTTACCCTCACTTCCGTCAATGGCGTTTTTGAAAAAATTGAAAGGAAGAAAGAAAGCGAAATATGAGGATGACATTTCGTTACATGTGCAAGATTCGGTTGATTTGAACTATGCTGAAAATCGAGTTAGAAACGGGGTTGTTGAATTGAGTGACCATACTACAGACCAAACTTCGTTGGATTCCGAGTCAGAAATTGAAGAATACTCGCCAACGGGACCCCTGGGACCTGAAATTCCACAGACTCATGATCAAATACGACAATCTCGAAGACGGGATTACACACCCAAGAAACAACATTTTGGTGTTCCTTACTTGTACGCAAAGAAGCAATTGAAAGCAGCCCTTTTGGAACATTATCGAGCGTTGTCAATTTTAAGGTCATATAGAACCATGAATCGGACTGCCTTTAGAAAGATCACCAAAAAATATGACAAGGCAATGCACACAAACATCATGGAACCATTTATGGAGAGGATAAACACGTCATCTTACTTTTTAACCAGTGATTTAGTCGACAAGATCATCAATCAAGTCGATGAGCTCTATATTGCATTCTTTGATCCCGAGTCAAAAGATCGCAAACAATCTTTGGAAAAGTTGAAAACGATTGCATACACGTTCAACTCGACCGATTTGAAGCAACCCCTGTACTATACTGAGTTTTTCAGTTCAGGTTTATTCATTGGATTTGGAATTCCGTTGTTTGTATTGGCATTGTATACAGCGTTGCACAAGACAATCACGGGGGAACTTCCAGAGGGGCGGTTTTTGCTACAAGTTTGGGGTGGGTTTTTACTACTCACTTTTGCGTTTCTTTTATTTGGAATCAATATGGCGGTGTTTGACAAGTTTAGAATCAACTACAAATTCATTTTCGAGTTTGATATAGCTTCAGCTTTGAACTATAAGCAATTTTGGTTACTCCCATCATTTGCATTTGCGTTTTTGTCGTTATTGGGGTGGTTCAGTTTCAACAACTTTTGGCCCCATCAATTCCCCGGTCGTGATTGGCCATGGATATTTTTCGGCGTTATGTTGGTGTTATTCCTTTGGCCAACAAATGCATTGTACGGCTCAAGTCGAAGATGGTTACAATTTGCATTATGGAGGTTGCTCTTGTCTGGTCTTTATCCTGTTGAATTTAGAGATTTCTTTTTGGGTGATATTGTGTGTTCGTTGACATACACCATGGGTAATCTACCATTCTTTTTCTGCCTATTTTCTCATCATTGGAAAGGAACATTGAGTGGTCAACCTGCTAGTGCAAATACATGCACATCGTCGAGGTCGAGACTAATGGGTTTCTTTAGTTCTTTGCCCAGTGTGTGGCGGTTGTTACAATGTATACGTCGTTATATGGACACTGGGGACTGGTTCCCTCATTTGGCAAATATGTTAAAGTATGCAGTATCCACTGTATACTATATGACGTTGAGTATTTATCGTATTGATAATAGAGAGAGGAACCGGGTGGTATTCATTGTGTTTGCAATAATCAATTCAATTTACACGTCAATATGGGATATTGTTATGGATTGGTCATTGTTACAAACTGGCTCCAAACATTTCTTATTGAGGGATTATTTATTTTACAAGAAGCCGTATTATTATTACACAGCTATGGTTCTCGATGTGATTTTGCGGTTCCAATGGATTTTTTATGCATTCTTTACTCATCAAATTCAGCAAAGTGCAGTCACTTCATTTTGCGTGGCTTTAGCTGAGATTTTACGTCGATTTATTTGGATTTTTTTCAGAATGGAAAATGAACATTGCACTAATGTGATTTTGTTTAGAGCTTCAAAGGATACTCCATTGCCTTATGCTGTATCAGCGAAAGTTGAGCGCGCGGTGAAAAAATTGGTTGAATCGAGATATGATGATAGGAAAACGTCTGATGAGGATAACATTGCTGAAGAAAATATTGGGTTCACAACTGGTCGTGCAGGATCTAGAGGTGATGATGGAAGTAGAGGTTCAGTTGATCTTACAAGGTTACTGACGAGACAATCGACGCCTCAGTTGCAGCAACGCAAAACCTACTTTAAGCAAATAACTGATCGTTTGAACACGGCACATATAAAGGATTTTCAAAGGCGAAAGACCACCACACGCTTGGATGAGGATACTGATGACGATGAAGATGACGATGATGCAAGTTTGGCGGGCAAGTCGACTAGAGCTTCTCACGTACCGTCAATCAGGGAAGAGTAAAGAGTAGTGTATATTTATTAATAAACTCGCGTAAGCCCTTTCTCCTACAAGATCGTGTAGCTTTTCTTAGACAATATTAAAAATGATTTAATTAGACAAAACAAAGGTAGAAACGAATTACGAAATTAAAATGGTTAGACTTGACTTTGACTTTTTGTACGATGTTTGCTTTCTCTGTAATCCAAAACTTCCCTTTTCTTAAGCGGTATGTTCACCATTGTGTTCATTTTGTTCATCGTGTTTAGCAAATTCTTGTTGAGCAGCGTCATCAATTTCAGCTGGTTCTTCATCTTCATCGTATTCATGGTGTAATGACAAGGTTGGTTTAACAGCAGCAGAATCCAAAGTCCATGAAGCCAAAGCATTTTCAGCATCAATAATGATTTGCTTAGAAGCTTCATATCCATCATAAGCTGGTCTAGTTTCACCTGGAGTAACAGCTGAGTCATCCAACAATTCCAAAAGGGCTTTACCGTAACCAGCAATTAAAGCGTATTTTTCAGCCAATTCCCTAGTAGCATCAAATTGGTAGTTGAAAGCAGCCTTCAATTGTTCTCTAGTAATGTTGCTCAATTGAGCTTCAGCAACTAAAGATTCAGCTTCTGCTCTAACCAATTCTTGTTCCAAAACTGGAATTTTTGGGGATTGCGGGTCCTTGTATTTCAAGTGAGCAATTTCATCAGTAATCTTTTGTTTTCTTTCTCTTGATGGTTGTACTGAACCTTCAATATCTCTAATACTCTTTAAAGTGATTCTGTATTGATCATATTTATCAATGTATTGGTCTTCCAATTCACCAATTTCGTAAATCAAGACACCCAATTTGTCAGTGACATCAGAAACATCGTCATCATTTTCTTCACCCCAAGCACTCAATTGTCTAGCAATATCTTTTCTTTCCCTTGAAGTGACTTCAATGGATCTCATCAAATTCTTTTCCATCTTGATGAATTGAGCCAATTTTCTAGACAATTCTGGACCAGTGGCACCAGCGGCAGCTTTTCTGATGGAGGAGGATAATCCACCAGCACCAAAAAATCTATTCTTAGTGGATGATGGTGGTGGTGGTGGGGCTTGCAATTGGGAGGCTGTTGGAGCCTTTGAAGATCTCATTGAGTAAGTTCTGTGCATCTTGGAAACGTGGTTGTAAAGATGAGTATATACGTTTGGAAGAAAAAGAATACAGTAGAAATTGTAAAAAGAATAAAGGGAATTATGAATGGCTTAAATATAAATGCAATTAAACCTAAACATAAAAATACTAAATACCGAATGGAAGAATAGCAAGTCAAAGTGAAATTCTGGGATTTAATTAATGAGTGACAAAAGGGCAATTTAATTAAAAAGAACAATGTAGTATATATATATATAACAGCAGGTTACACAAAGAACAAAGAGAACATGTATCCACAACAATACAATACAATAAGCGCCAATAAAAATTGCACACACATGACTCTCGGGTCAAGAAGATGCTGACATAAACTACATTGGCAATGGTGTATTCAGGGAAGGGCTAAGATATGGCTCTCCTGAATTATGCTTGGTAGAGAATACGTAATTTGCCCTCTTATTAGTTCTATGTATCTAATTTGTTGCTTGCTCTGGATAGCAAACTTCATCAAACATGTCGAACTCGACAAAAAAAAAAATACAAAACTCAAAAATCAATGACTTTAAGTCCGAAAAAGAATGTAATCGTTGCACACAAATCTGTGATGTAACATCCATATGGCTTCCTGCAAAGACAGGCAAGGTGGGGTGTTTTTACGCTCATTGTAAATAGTCTTTGAGGTGTAGAATCGTTTTCCCTCGTCTGACGTCAGTCAATGGTTATCCGCTACCAATTGATGTGATTCTTTTGTGTGTTTTGTTCGAAATCTTCAATTGCCTCATTGGGCGACTAAATTGCTATTTTTGATACAAAACAAAACAAAACATAACTTACTCTTGCTCCATTTTGGGAAATGCCTAACGAAAGAGCCGCACGCATTATAATGATAAACCCATAAGATAGATTGACTGCAAATTGAGTCAAGCACTTTATTAGGAGAGGAGACCACACGCGCCTTGCTAATTTTGACAGATAAGATTGTTTTCTGGCAATTTGACATCACTCCTCGTCTCATATTTCAAGCATTTGAAAATTTACAAACGACGATACTGTGAAAGTTGGATTGATCGGGGTCAAACGAGCTAAGTCTCAACAGCTCAGCATGTAACACACAAGAAGTTATTCTTATTCCGGTGGCTAACCCACAAATAAGTTCAATATAAAATATCCTTGGATGGTCCTGTCTTGAATTGTTGGTTCTCTGAAGCAGTCGTTTTTTCGTTCCATCTATTGCACGGATGTCATTAAGTCACCCGGGAGTATTAATACCGACGTACCATGAGGAAGAGGATGTTACCTTCAAAAATAATTTTATATTTCTGAGATCTCTGCGGCAATAATTCAGTCTTGCACGATAGTAAACCTTTTGATTAGTAGTCCTAAGTTGTCGATAAAGTAACAATCTTAACGACAAGAGGAGACGAAGGAATCAGAGTGGATAACGCATATCCTTTATCACGACTGAACAGCACTAATTTTCAAGACAATTGTATATATAATTGTACAAATTATATTACATAACCTGCTAAAAATAACAATCAACTTAATCCACCTTTTGCTTCTTGCTTTCATTTACATCAACATCATCGAGTCTTCTCTTGATCGGAAGTCTCAAATCTCCAAGGATTCTATAATAATCTTCTTCCAAAGCTTGATAGGCTGTTTGCAATTTATCTCTTCTAGTTGCTTCATCCAATGCATCCAACCCTTCTTTGTTCTTCTTGTACAACCTCTTTTTGATAAATAATCTAACGTCAGATTTGGATACGTCTTTGTTATGCTTTAATTTATATAGTAAAATCAATTCCAATAATCTTGCAAATTGACGCTTTTCCAATTTCAATTGTTTTCTTGTTTTATCAATCCAGTGCTGATCAATGTCCCTGGCCACTAGCTTGTCAAAGTCGAATCCCAAATCACCCAATCGTTTCAAGTCAGCACGATCTCTCATATCATCAAATCCTTCATTTGGATCTTCAACCACAATTTCGACAATATTGTCCTTCGCCAACCAGTATTTGCAAAGGTGGGTATAGAACGATTGTCCAAGTCCCTGGCCTTGATAAATTGGAAGAATGACAAACTGTGATATCTTTATTCTAATCTCTAATTTTCCATCGTCGAAATTCTCGGCTCCTGGGTATTTCCAATAATTGTAAGCAGTGGCGAACCCAACAATCGATGGCTCTTTATTTTCTGGAGCGCTTTCATAAAGCACATAAAGATCCCACAAGTCGTCTTCTGCATCAATGAATGAACCAGCTTCAATGTACAATAAAACGAGGATTTGCAATCGTTTATGCAACTCCAATCCAGCTGCCAGTTTCAAGTTGATCTTATACACCAGGTACTCCATGTCATCATTTCTAAAATTGTCAATTCGATCACCTGGTATTTTGTAGTCCTTCTTCTCCTCATTGATTGAATCTACCCAAGCTATTTCATCTTTGAATACGGTGCTTTCAGGGACAAACTTATCCATGGTTCCTTTCAAGTCAACCAAATCGGGGTCATCCAATTTCTCCTTGTACTTGATATTTAAGAATGGCTTAAATGTGTAATGGTCAAAGCATAGAAAGATATTCAAGTCCTTGTACCCATATATCGTCTCGGCATCTCCAAAAATTGGGTATGTGAACAAAGGTTGGAAATTGATTGCTTGTTCTCCATCAGTGACAAACATCTTAAGGGCATCATTGGAAGATGTTGTCCATAGTTCAGGTTGCAATGATGCCGCTGATATCTGCTTACTATTCTCCAATGACATAACTGCCTATCTTCTCAATTGAATTGTGTAAGAATTACGCTTTGTTGATTGTTCTTTTCTTTTTTCCCATCAAGAAAGACGCGCTATAAAAGTTCACTACAAATCGATCATATTCCATTTGAAGCAAATCAATTAAATACATATATAAGATGACACATTTACTCTATAACAACCACTAAGTCACCTGCATCAACCATATCACCATTCTTGTGATACACCTTGACCACTTTACCTCCTTTTGGTGCGTTGACCATCATCTCCGTCTTCATAGCTTCAACAACAATCAACGGTTGATCTTTGTTCACTTCATCACCAACATTTACAAGACTCTTCCAGAACCTACCGGAGTACTCCGAGTACACCATTTCAGCATTCTCACCAAACTTTTCATCCTCTTGCACTTTTGTTCCATTTTGTTCCAATTCACTATTTGAAATTTGAATCAATCTATTAAACTCTTCCATTTTTTCACCACCTTGAGATTGTTGAAATTGTTCAATTGATTCCGAATTGGCTTGGATCCATTGTAAGTATTGACCATGGTCGAATACAGAGTCAACTATATCAACCCTAAACCTACCAACATTCATTTCTTCGGAAAACCTGTCAACTTCAGCCTCGCTAACTGGATAAAACTCAATTTGATCAAATGGTGACAACAACCATGGCTTCTCTCCAGAGTGCTCACCCAAAGTCAATTTATCCCAAATTGGCACCGTTCTACCAACCAATTGATATCCGCCTGGTGATTCCATTGTGTAAATACACATGTAGTTACCACCAATACCAACGGTACCATTAGGCGTATAGGTTCTTGACGGGTTGTATTTAGTACCCAAAAACCTATGTCTTGGATCCAATGGCACAGCACATGGTGCCCCAAGGAAAACATCTCCCAACCCCAAAACCAAAAACCTAGCGGTGTACAACATATCTTTAACATCATTTCTAGTGATGCCATTAATATTGGCTATGAAATCAACATTGTTTGGCAACCAAGGCGCTTCACTTCTGATGGTCTCTTGGTATCTCTTGACTGCATCCAAAGTCTTTTGATCTTCGAATGCCATTGGTAATCTAATAACTCTAGACTTGACTCTCCATTTGTTGACAAACGCAATCTCCTTCTCGTAAGCAACAAGAGTGTCTAATGCCTCCTGTTGAGTAATCTCATCGGTAAACTCAACCAAAACTGATCGCACTCCAGGTGACAATTCAAAGATTCCCCTTGGTTTATACTCTTTAACCATTTCCACCAACTTGTGGATCCTATATGCTTTATTCAAGTCCAAAATGTTTTCACCATACTCAACAAGAATATATCTATCACCAGCCTGACGGTAAGTAATCTTTGGCGACGTTTCCGATACTTGAATTTGGCAAAGCACTGGCGTTTCTGGGTGCACCAATCCATAACTTTCCACATCACCTAGTTCACCTTTCAAGGTTTTAATACTTGCATCCTGTTGACGCTTCAATTGTTTGGCAGAGTCATAGGTGACGGGAATAAACTGAATCGACTCACCAGGTTTCACTTGACCAATCTTCCACAACTCTGCTTCAGCGACAACTGCTTCACAAACAAATCCTCCCAAACTTGGACCGTCACAAGTCAAGACAACGGGTTCATCACCAGTAAAATTAACAGCCCCCATAGAGTACACATAATCATGAGCATTTGATGGGTGTAGACCCGCTTCACCACCATCAGATCTAGCCCATTTCGGTTTTGGACCAATCAATCTAACACCAAATCTGTTTGAGTTGTAATGAACTTTCCAGGTTGAAGAAAAAAATTCTGAAACAGATTCCGGCTTGAAAAAATCTGGAGATCCATGAGGTCCACATGTGACACCAATTTGCCAAACCTTATTGTTGTAGTTGGGGATAAGTGATGATGGTACTGGTGTAGGCTCCGACACTGGTGGGGCTAACGTGCAAATCGAGACTTCAGGTTGACCTAAGAACAAAACATCACCAAATTTCAAAACCCTTCCATTGTAACCACCCAAGTTACCCAAAGCAAATGTTGATCTTGATCCCAAGTATTCAACAACATCAATACCACCTCTAATGGCCAAATATGCTCGACAACCAGTAGTCAACTTTCCAATGGACAATGTGTCACCACTCTTGATCGCAATTGGTTCCCATTGGGCAACTTGCTTGTCATTGACTTCAATGGTTGCTTTACCACCGGTAACAGCAACAACACATTCTTGGTGAAACAAAATCTTTGGACCATTGAGCGTAATTTCTAAACCGGGAGCAGTACTATCATTACCAACTATTCTGTTTGCGAGTCTGAATGAGTATTGATCCATGCATCCTGAAGGTGGAACACCGATATTCCAATACCCTCTTCTACCTGGAAAATCTTGAACTGTAGTGTAAGCACCAGGACTCAAAATCTCAATAGCATGTGGTTTATACTCATATGTGTCCAATACTTTAGTAGCCACTCTAGCCTCTTCAAACATTTTAGAGTTGGCAATTGAACGAAGGTAATCAATATTGGTGATACAACCATAAATAACAGTCTCATCTAAAGCTTGACGCAACTTTTTCAACGCATCGTTTCTGTCTTTACCATGGACAATGATCTTTGCTAATGTTGGATCGTATTCAGCTGAGACCACAGTACCCTTTTGAACCCAAGTGTCAACTCTGGCCCATTTGGGGAATTTGACTTCAGTCAATTGACCCGGTGAAGGCTTGAAGCCTTTGGCTGGGTTTTCAGCATACAATCTAGCCTCCATTGATGCACCATTTACCTCAATTTTTTGGGAGAAATCTGGAGGTGTATCGGCTGCAATCAAAAGCATCCATTCCACCAAGTCTAAACCGGTAACCATTTCTGTGATCGGATGCTCAACTTGTAATCTAGCATTGACCTCCAAGAAATAAAACTCATCCCTCTTCGGATCATAGATATACTCAACAGTACCAGCACCTTTATACTTCATTGAAGAGCCCAAACTTTCAGCAGCTTTTCTCATTCTTTGACGTGTAACTTCTGGCAAGTTGGGAGCTGGTGTTTCTTCAATAATTTTTTGGTTTCTTCTTTGCAAAGAGCAATCTCTTTCACCAACGGCAATAGCACTACCATTACCATCACCCAACATTTGGATTTCCACATGCCTAGCGTTTTCAACAAAACGTTCAAGAAACACTCCAGAATCACCAAAATATGACAATCCTTGATGCTGAACAGTTTCAAAAACCCTTTCAATGTCTTTTTCAGAGTCAACTTTCTGTAAACCAATACCACCTCCACCAGCTGTTGATTTCACCATGATGGGGTACTCCAATTGGGCAGCAATCTCTCTAGCCTCTTTAGCATCCTTAACCAAACCTGATCCGGGAACTAACGGAACACCTGCATTTTCAGCAATTTCACGAGCTGAATGTTTCAAACCTAATTTGCGGATAGCACCACCGGAAGGACCAACAAAAACTATACCCTCTTTTCCACAACGATCAGAAAAATCGGCGTTTTCCGACAAGAATCCGTAACCAGGAATGATAGCTTCTGCTCCTGACTCCTTGGCAGCGTTGATCACCTTATCAATGTCAATGTATGTTTGCGCAGCTGTTGTACCATGCAATGGGATCGCCACGTCAGCACTAGTAACATGTTCAGCATACTTGTCGGGATCTGAATATATAGCAATCGATTTGATACCCAATTTGTTCAAGGTCTTGATTATACGTACAGCAATTTCTCCTCTATTTGCCACCAAAACTGAGTTGAATGGTTTTTTGTGGTTTTTCGATTCAGCAGCTAGGTGATTCTGGTAATTTTTCCAACCACGATGTATTGTAATATCAACTGTACCAGGAGCATTATAACCAGACTCTTCACAAATAAAGGACTTAACCCATTCACCAGTAACCAATTCAGCAGACCCAATTCCCAATGGCTCAGGAACGAAATTAATGAATGTTCCAAATTTTTCTTTCGGTATGGAGTAAACTTCAACAGCAATATGAGCACCATTTTCTCCTACTCTTCTTAAACCAGGTTTGGCCACTGGCCCGGTTTTTGGTAATGCGTATAGTTTATAATTCTTTGAGGTCGTGGTGGACTCGATGAACCTTGCATCCACTTGTTCTAGCTGCCAGTGTAATTGGAATCCTCGTAAATGGGCACCAACAACAGCCAATTTCACTTGTTCTGATGGCACAGTTTTGGGAATATTTGGAAGCAACTCTTCCGTGATGGTTGATTCAATCAATTTGTCTTTTAATGCACCATAAAAGAATGGTACAGTCTTGGTGTATGATTCCATGTACCGGCTTGCCAAATCCAATAATGCATAATCATTAAACTTATGTGACAACAAGGTAATACCAAAAGGTTGACCATCTTTTCTGAATCCAGCAGGAATAGCCAACGCTGACATGTCAGCCAAGTTGACAAAGTTTGTATACGTACCTTGACATGAATTGACCTTGATTGGCTCAGCAAGAACATCTTCAATTTTTGGAGTCAAGGGAGCAGTTGGAACAATTATTGCATCAACACCCTTCAACAATCTCTTTACTTTTTGCAAGATTTTTTGTCTCTTGTATTCAAACTCAAAGCATTGTGCAGCTGAGTAGTGCTCACCACCCTTGATAATCTTGAGCACAGTAGGATCCAAATCTTTTGTCGGTGGGTTTATTGCCAAAAAGTCTCGCACAGCAACAAATCTTTCTGTAACCCAGGGGCCTTCATATAAGCACCTCGCTAATTCAAGCAAAGGTTCAATATCCAACGAGACTAAATCAGCCCCGACGTCGTTTCCAAAGATTTCAACTGCTTTGTTGTATAACCCAGGATTTTCAGTTTCACCACACCATATCAAGTTGGTTGGCACAACAACTCTTGGCTTTTTCGAGAATTTCAATAACGGGTTAGCTGGCATTTCTCTGGAATACTCATCATTCTCTCCATCTTCTTTTGCCATGATCTCAAAAGTTAACTGGGCATCTTTTAATGTTGTGGAAAAGATGGAAACACAATCTAGCGATTTGCAAGCCGGAACTACACCGCTGCATGAGAATACACCTTTTGTAGGTTTCAAACCAATGATGTTGTTCAATGCAGCTGGGACTCTGCCTGAACCAGCCGTATCAGTACCTAATGATATTGGCACAATTCCTCTTGCAACAACAGATGCCGAACCAGCAGAGGATCCACCACTGACAAACTCTTTATTGAACGTATTTGGGGTTATTCCGTATGGTGATCTGGTACCAACTAGTCCAGTAGCAAATTGGTCCAAGTTTGTTTTCCCTATTATGATTGCACCAGCATCTCTCAACAATTTAACAGTTGTGGCATCTTTTTCCGGTTTGTATGCAAATGATGGACAAGCAGCAGTTGTTTCAAATCCCTTAGCGTCGATATTGTCCTTAACGGCGATGGGAACACCATATAATGGAAGTGATGTTTTGTTGGCTTTTGTTTGTAAAAAATTCCATTGGTGAGTTAAATCTTCAACAGTAGCTAAAGAAATCCATGCTGGATCTTCCGGAGCTGCCTTTTGTGATTTGAGAAGGTTGATTAATAACTTGAATGACTCTTTTGGAGTTGCACTGTAATGTGCTTTCTTCCAGTCTTCGACTGTCCATCCAATAGTAGAAACCATGTTAAGTATAGAGTGTGTGTTTCTTGGAGATTTTGCAAGCAAGGCTGTGAGACTATTATGGATCTTGTGGGATCCTCAGAGTTTTTATACGCCTGGGGGACATTATCTACAATTCAAGCGGCATTTCCCGATAACATTGGAACGGTAAATAAAAGAAGACTTGAATGAAAAATTTCGCATATTGGTCTCGGGTGGGTTTGTGTAATAATCAAATCAAAAGTTCTGATAAGGAAAAGAAAAAAAGGGAAGGGAGAAAATGTCTCTTTGTATCTCAAAACGACAATTTAGCGCGAGTGTCATACAAAATGTCGCAATTCCCTTTTCGATAACGAATGTCGTTATATAAAAAGTCGCTTCTTATTGAATCGCCAATTTTTCGGCCCATTGGGTGAGGCAAATTGATGAGCTAAGAGAGCTTTTGTACACGATAAAGCATTGAACCAATGGGAAAAGGGCAAAATTGACTTATTGTTTGTAGGATCTTGTGCCAATGACGAAAGTGTCCTTGCATGTACTGTTCATTCGAGTTTGTTCATATTTGGTTGGTAAGACTCTCGGATATGTCCGGAGACATACAAAATCGAAAAGTAATGAAATCCAAAAGATTGTTGAAGCAAAATGTAAGTACGTATGTTTTATTACCAGTAGCCTACTTTTGGGGTTTAATTTACACACTCAGATTACACCGGCCAACACCACAACAGATGGGGGTTTACATGCTAATAGATAAGGCACAGACTAAAAAGTTTAAGCCAAGCATTAGATTAATGCTCTTGATAACGAGTATCAAACGTTTTCTCTTGAAGCAAAGAGGGCACTAACTAGCTTCGAAGTGAGTTTGTCGCTACCAGCACGTGAATCTTTTCAACTTGTTCTCTGTCTTCTTATTGGAGGTTGATAAAAGAAAGGAAGTTAATTCTTTGCATTGTTTGTTATTTTTATTTTTTTTTTTTTTTTTATTTTTGCTTGTGTTTATTTTGCGGCCCGAAATAAATCCGCATTCATTATTGTGTTATCAGTTGCAAATCACTTAATTACACAGCTCTTTATCATGCAATGGCAGAACTATACTCCATGGGGGGGAACAATTTTGCAGCAATTCCAAAAAAAAGAAAGTGGAAGACTTGTTTGGCCACTGTCCTCTTGCTACACGATTCTCTCTCAAATCAATCATACTAATAATACATATACACTGAAGAACATCTAAAGAAGCTATTTTTTCTCATCTGACAACTCATCATCTATGTTACCATAATTCATCTCAACAGCTTTACCATCCACAATTTGTGGATTCGATAATTGAGCAATGACTTGTGACTGAACCGCGTGTAATTCTTCTGGATGAGAGTTTTGCCACTCTCTCAATTTATAAGTTTGACCAGTTAAGTCCCAATAAATACCTTTTCCAGTATGGAAAAGACTATGTCTTCCTTCCCAAACGGGGTACACAATGACTTGGAAAACAGTATACCATATCCAAATGAAAAACACCACCACCCAACCGGTAAAGAATTTTTTGGAAAAGATGTATTTACTTCCATATAATGGCATTGGCCATATGACAAGTAAACTAACAGTCAAGAATAAACAAACAAAAACACATCTTTTGAATGCACGATGCAAAGTGTGTTGATCTTCGGTGTAGTGCTCCCTCTCTTCTTCCACCAACTGGCTGGCAATTACCGAAATTTGTGATTTGATTGGAGACAATTTTTCATCATCATTGAAATTGTCAGATTTGGTTGCTTCCATCAACTCTTCCTCTTCATCCACACGAGTGATTCTTGTTTCCAACAACTTCCAATTGAAATTCTGTGGTTTGAAAATGAGGGTGAACAATGGTACCGTAATCAAAGGAAACAACAAAGCAACGACATTACCAGTCAACATTGAGTCATCCTCGAATAAATTATCATATGTAATAGAACCAAACTTGGTTTTGCAAACAACCAACCAGGCCATAATAGCCAATGCTGTGGCAATTGGTGGGGTAAACGTAGCTGCGTGCCAGTTTTGCTTGGCAGACAAGATGGTCATTGCTGAACTTAACACAGCGCCACCAATAATAATACCCATCAACTCGTACAAGAACCCCATTGAAACGTTGGCATAATAAAGACCAATTGCGAATCCAGCCATTGCATAAGCGAAAACAGCACATGATATATGTGAAATGAAGATTAATTTTTTACCACTGGCATTAGGGTTGATGTAGGTTCTGTAGATGTCATAAGTGGAAATGGTTGATACTGCAATCAATTCGGATGACATTGCACTTGTGACCGCCATATAAATCATGATTAAAGCCAACACAGCCCCACCTTTGCCTAATAAAGCCGATGCAGCGTTTGGTAATACTAAGCCAGCAGCAACCTCATCACTTGTCATTGGTCTACCAAGTGGCCAATAATCAGTATGTTCCAAAGCTAATGCGGCAAATCCCAATGTCAATGAACAAAATGCTGGAATCGGAAGCCAAGCCAAAGAGCCCAAAATATACCCCTTATAAGCGGATACTGGATTAGCAGCAAAAGCCTTGTTGAAATAACCGTTATCCAAAAACACAGTACCGAAATTTCCAACAATATTGATGACAAAGAAAATACCTCCAGATTTGGAATTAAAAGTCAAGAAAGACCCATCGTGATTACCTTCTACTGGCTTTGTATCAGCCAACTTTGTAACCAAATCCCAAACAACTCCAGGTGATCCCAATTTGTGGTTGGTTGCCCAAGTGCTAAATGCAAATATGATGATGATTACAACCATAATCACAGTGTGAGCATAATCCGTTAATATTGTAGCTTTCAATCCACCGAAAACCGAGTACACAGTTGGCGAAAGTCCAATCAATAAACAAGCGGCCACTGGATGCATACCAGTCAAGTCACGTACAGTGGCCGATCCACCACTCAACAACATGGCAGTGACCAAGATGTTTGTGGCTAGACCCCAAAAGATGTACACAATGTGAGTAACAGTGCCGTATCTTGCACGAACAATCTCCAAGTAAGTTCTAGCCAGGGGTGCTCTCTCTTTTGCTTTAATTGCCAATGAAGCAAACAAGGTAATTTGCACAGTTGCACCAAATGCATAACTGCACGATCCGAATATACCATTTTTGTAAGCTTGTGTAGTTGATGTTAACAATGTGGCAGCCCAAGTCCAAGATGAAACAACAGCAGCACTGATCAAACCTGATTTGACTGACCTTCCGGCGGTAGCAAACTCTTCAGCAGTGATGATTTCTTTGTTGTATCTTTTCAACAAGTACGTCGTTAGAATCATACCAAAAGCAAATACGGCACCTAAACCGACAATAATTGCATAACCAGCACCTTGTGGTAATGGAATAAATGTTGTATCAGTCATTGGGTGATATGTATAGTGTATGGTTTGAAGTAAGTGAAAAATGTGAAAAAAAAAATTCATGTTGGGGGCATCTCCATCTTTTTATAAGCAATCATCTAGAGCCCATTGAATCAGCTGCATTGTCTCAACCTTATTGTCTGTGTTCATATGATATGATTCGTAAAGACGTACCTTATCAATTGTTTTGCAACAATCAATTGAGTTTTTTTTTTCTCTTATCTGTTTACTTTTATTAAATTTTGATAAATTGAAGATAACAGAAAATTCTTATTCCTGTGTTGCAAAACATTGTCCAGCGAAAAAGGGAAGTACCACCCTGCAAAGCCGCTTAAGCTTAATTGTTTTATCCTCGTAATTGAATCTCAATGCGGTAGAAACTTGGGGTAAGAAACATTGCAACGACATTGTAGACACCAATTAACAAACTGGGAAAATAATTATGTACAGAGCCTGCAATGCTCGTTGAAATTGGCCAAAATTTGATGTATGTCTAGGTGTAGTAATCAAATAGACGATACTCACACAAATGGCGTGCATGATACTGCTTTAGTCAGCTGCCACTAAAAATATTCCGCTCAAGGCAAATTTGCTAAAAAGTCTTATCAACCCTTTTCTTAACCAAAATTTCAAACCTCTCCTAACAGGAATATTCTATTCTGATAACGCAAAGACTAAACGTTAAATCTGCATATAAATTTTTATGTGCAATTGTACACTACTCATATATGATTGGGCCGTTAACGTTTGATAGCTTTCGTTTTGTGTAACTACAGAGCCTGTTTAGGCAAATGTCTTTCAAAGCTGGGGACACTCTTCTATTGCATAAGTTCAAGGAACGGCTAAGAAGCAAGGGGGTAAGACTATACGGGCTGCTTGCTCAAGTAGTTTGCAATGAGGAATCGGTATGTATTGCGTCTTCAGTTACTAGTTGCTTTTAGCGAAAGCAATGTGACGCCTGACTTTATCAGTACAAAATTAAACCTGGTAGATTTTTCGGCCCGGAATGTCTCATAACCCATAGCTATCGCAAGTCAAGAAAACATCTGCAATCAAACCAAGGCGGGTGTCAGTTTAATCTCTAAAGAGGAAAGTTAACGGGCCATGTGGTCAATTTGATATACACATGCGATAAAAGTAAAAGCTCAAACTAGAGGATTATAAGCCCAGAGATTACCGTCGAATTATCAACTCGGTCAAGAGAAAGTGTGATGAAACTGTTCCATGTAGGGTTCGGCTCGCTAACTGTAGTGTTCTCGTAACTCTCTTGGTTTATGAAACTACTGTTGAATTCAAAAAAGCAGCAAGTTATAAACAAATTGGTGAAAATTTCTCCTGAAATCGTCAGTGAGATCTGTGAACCGAATGCAAAACTGTGTACCGAGAAAGCCGTACCTTTGTAAATTGACTGAAGCACTTCTAATTGGTTTATTCTCATATGCGCTTGATGTATACATTAAATCCTTCCATTGTCCTTCAATTTCGTAACATGGATCAATTATCGCGAATCAAATTGTGGCGCTTTTTTGCTCAGAACAATAGTCGAATTCAAGACCTGTCCAATATATTACACCTTCAATGAAGAAATCATATCAATCATTTGGACTCGCCAAAAAAAGGGGTATCCTTCATCTATCTACCATCGAATTGTCATGACAATTGCGCAACAACCACGTCCCAATTTCCTAATCATTGTTGCTGACGATTTGGGATTCACCGACTTGTCACCATTTGGAGGTGAGATACACACTCCAAACTTGCACAAACTAGCCACTGAAGAAGGAGGTGTTAGATTAACTGATTTCCATACAGCATCGGCATGCTCACCCACCAGATCAATGCTACTTAGTGGCACTGATAATCATATTGCTGGATTGGGACAAATGGCTGAATTTGCCTCTCGTCATCAGGATACGTTCAAGGGCAAGCCAGGGTATGAAGGATACCTCAATGATAAAGTGGTTGCCTTATCAGAAATTTTACAAGATGATGGATACCATACTTTTATTTCGGGTAAATGGCATTTAGGGTTGAAAGAGCCTTATTGGCCAAGCAAGCGAGGCTTTACCAAGTCGTGGGCGTTGTTGCCTGGGGCGGGTAATCATTACAAGTACATCACGCGTGATGAAAGTGGAGAGCAAGCTCCGTTTATGCCTAGTCTTTATGTTGATAGTGACCGGTTATTGGACCCAGAACTGGAACTACCTGATGATTTCTACTCCACTGTCAATTACACTAATAAAGCCATTCAATTTATCGATGAAACGCCAGAGGATGAGCCATTTTTTGGATTCATTACTTATACAGCACCACATTGGCCTTATCAAGCTCCACAAGAGAGAATTGCAAAATATAAGGGCGTTTACGATTTGGGTCCAGAAGTGTTGCGTAAACAAAGATTAGCTAAAGCTTTGGAGTTAGGGATTATCGATAAGAGAGTCAATCCCCATCCTATCAAAACCATACGTAAACAATGGAAAGATTTGAGTGAAGAGGAAAAGCTAAAGGAAACTAAGATCGTCGAGACATATGCTGCAATGGTGGAGATACTCGATGAGCAAATTGGACGATTAGTTGACCACTTGAAAAAAACTGGTCAATTAGATAATACATTTATTTTGTTTATGTCGGATAATGGAGCTGATGGACAGATGATGGAAGCGTTACCATTGGCAAATCAGAAAATCCACACGTTTGTTGAGAAATACTATGATAATTCCCTAAACAACATTGGCAACTATAACTCATTCACCAACTATGGTGATCAATGGGCTCAAGCAGCAACTGCACCCCATTCAATGTATAAAGCTTGGTCAACCGAAGGAGCAATTGTTTGCCCATTGATCATTCACTATTCACCATTGTTGCAAAACCAAGCGGGTACAATATTGAAGCAATTTGTCACCGTGATGGATATCTTGCCAACTGTATTGGATCTTGCTGGAGTCAAACATCCGGGGCAAACTTATAAGGGAAGGCGAGTGGCAACTCCACGGGGCAAATCATGGGTCAACTATCTCTCAGGTAAAGCCTCATTTGTCCATGATGAAAATACAGTTACTGGGTGGGAATTATTTGGACAACAAGCCATTCGAAAAAGTCAATACAAGGCATTGTACATCCCGAAACCATTTGGTCCTGAGAAATGGCAATTGTTCGATGTTGTTGAAGATCCCGGTGAAACTGAAGATCTTGCTGAGAAGGAGCCCGAAGTTCTAAAAGAGTTGACTGACCATTGGGCGGTGTATGCCTCTGAAACTGGTTTGATTGAGTTAGGGCCTGATTTCTTCAAGGTTGGTAAACCGGGAACCGTTAATAGGGAGTATATAACGTTGGATGATTAAAAGAAGCAGAAAGACAGATCCGTCAAGTAAAGAATAGTCTCTGATTGATATAAAATGTTACACACAAATATATAGATATATGAAAAAGAAGTGATAAAATTGAACACCATCGATGCTTAGCACCATTGTCAAATGTTCTTCATTGAATGGCAAAACCACACCATGGTGACTTAAAGAAAATAAAAATAAAAAAAAAAACAAAAAGATAAAATAAAATAAATGTCCTTCATCGTATGATCATAGTGTCCCTATTGCCCATTCCCTATTAAACAAAATAACTTCGCATTATCATCAAGCAGGGGGGTTAGTATCGTCCTGAGCGAGCGTGTTCTCTTTTGTTGTGGCGGGTAAGGTACCTTACGATTCCTCAGCATATTCCCTATCATCAACTTTACCTTCCAACTCATTTCTGATTTCCTCCATTTGAGTAACTTGTTTCTTCCATTCTTGTTTTTCCTTTTCTGCAGTAGTTTCCTTGATGAAGAATGAATCATCAGGTCTTCTGTATGATCTTCCGATTCTATCCCACAATGTAGTGAATTGACCGTAGTTGTAGTTGAAATATAAATGATGAACAGTATGACAAGCAGTTCCATTAACTACAGGGTCATTGCTCATGTAGTTACCATCATGAATCATCACCGTCCAAAAGTTGACAAATGTAAATAATCCCAAGTACAACACTTTATGTAATGGGAACAATAATGGATAAAGGTGGTATGGTAAACTTTGAGCCCATCCATCAACTGGATGGAAAGCATGAGATGCAAATGGTGTACAAACAATCCATTTGTGATGAGGTTTATGCAATCTCTTGTATACCGAGGGCCAATGTAACCATCTATGAATGCAATAAATCAAACAATCAGTAAACAAGATGAACATGGGAATTTGCAAAAATACAAACTTCCAACCACCAGTGCATTCATTGATATCAAAATAAAGACGTGAAAATCCTTTCAATTCCAAAAGAAAGAAGGGGTTGGTCAAGGCAACCATTACAGGGATAGCTGTCATTGCACGTTCGATTTCCAACCACATTTGATTTTTTAAGTACCTTGGATGATTAAAGATTCTTCTGTCAAACACAAATACATAACTCAAGTAAGCCACAATTAAATATAATAACCATCCAAATATGGTTGTTATCACTAATATAGTCAATGATTCTCTCAAAAGATTTGACCTAGCCAAGATGGAACTTGAGAAATAGTCACCTGCGGGTAAGAAGGTTGGTTTCAATCCATAAATCTCCGATTTGTTTTGCAAACTCATGACTTTTGACCACAAATAAGATGGTAAGTTAGCAACATTAACACTAGTGGCATTGAATTGGAAGTTTAATGCATTGGAGAAAGTCGATGAGGCAGTAGTGTTTCCAAATAAAGCATTATCAACTGTATCACTGCACCCACTACATGAACTTGAGGGAAGAAATTGTGAAATCTTTGATGAAACTTGTTGAAATACTGGTGAATTTTGAATGAATTGGTCAACTTTGCCACCTTTTGGTAAAGCTGCAGCATATAGTCTGTCGAATAGGTAATAATCGCAAACTTCTAATACGATATCCATGTTGTGTTGTGTGGATCTAGTGAAATAAACGTGGGTCTTTGAAAAATTGAGTAAAAGATCTTAGAGATCGAGTGCACGTGTGATAAAATTTATTCTTGAAGTTGTAGAAGCTTAGTGGTGGTGGTGATGGTAGTAGTACTAGTAGTAGTAGTAGTGGTTACTTATTGATAGCTAGTAGCTTGGGGTATTTTCAAAGCGAATGTTCAGATCTTCTTGTGGGAATGATATATAGGTTTGTATATATAAAAACCTTTAATTTTATACCTTTATTTTGTTTGTCTTCTCGTATAAAAAAGATTTTTATCGGGTAGAAGAAACGACACAGCAAATTCCGAAGATGCAAAAGTATATTTTTTTTTTGATTGGATATGTATACAATTGTGGATTGGAATGGACTAGTTTGCTGTAGCTTCAAGAATAAAGTGTCTATAAATATCTAGATACCTCGAGAATTCTTCAACGCTATATATATAACTCTTCTCGGCCTGTTCACTCTTCAATAGCATGATTTTCCATTTCCAATCCTTGGAATGTGTCAAAGTAGAACAAAAAAAAAAAACGCGTGGTTTGGGTATACCATTTGGTGCGTAAATCAAATAGTAAATTGTGGGATGATGTCTACCTGTAGGGTTTATACAAACGATGAGCTGCATGCTGCTTGATACGGGGGTTTTCTTGACTATCCAGCAATGTTTAACCGCCGCAACTCAATCCCATCGTTCCTACAAATTTTGCAATCATTGACAGATTACAGATTTCAGATTGGCTTTGTTTCCAGATTTGTTTTACAACTATTGGCATGGAGGATAAAAAGGGGAAAGCAACAGATAGAACCGTTAAATCTTAATTAGTAAGACACAAATGTGTTCTTTGATTCTACATTCAGCTTATCTTTCTGTATCGTATCGATCCCTTATATGAATTTTTTTTTACTTTTCGCTTTCGAATGTTTTGTGTCGTCTACAGTGTGTTTCAGATGCACGTCGTACCCACTGTAAGGGAGAAGAGTTTTTTGAAATATTTATTCATTTTGACACAACCTGATCGCTTAAGAAAATAGGAGACTCTTGCTGCTGCTGCAAGAGCCAGTGGTTGGAGTTTACAAAGCACTCCCCAATAATACCTGAAGCTGTATGGTCTAATTAGCCACCAGCAAGTAACACACAAGTTACCTTTTCTTTGAATCAGATGTTTTTTTTTGTTTTTTTTTTCATTTTGTATTTCTATACGACGGCAGAAAATAAACGACAAAAAATGAATATCATCACCTTTGTGCAATTAGACAAAGATTGCAAAATTAGTATTCACCTATATACATATGCTACCAATTGAATCTAAAACTATCTCTTATTACTGTTTACCCTTAGTGGATAGAGTCACTGCAAAGAAACCTTAGAACGTCAAGATGAGTAACCTCCCATGAACAATTTACTGTCGCACGAACAATGCCTCGCCTATCTACAATAGATCTAATAGATCGGGATTTATACCACTATTACCACTGTTTTGATTTTGAGGAGGTAGTGTGGTGTTTGACCTATTCGGTTGCAGAGATGATCCCTTTGGTGACAACACTGAAGAATTGAATCCTGGTGGATAGTTGTTACTGGCATGCGATAAATTTGTTGTCGAGTTACCCATCGATGCAAATGTGCCGCCATTACCAGGACTCAATGGCGTGGTGGGCAAACTCTTCATCTTATCTGCTTCTGATGTCCATTTGATCTTATGTTTTGATTTTGACTTGGTGTTGATTGCATCAGCCAGTTGAAAATCATCAAAGTCATCCTCACCTTCATTATCGTGATATGCCGGTCTATCATAGGTGCTCTTTAATGAATCAAACAAGTTAGATGTGGCGGTGTTGCTATTGGTAGTAGCTCCAAACTTCAACGGAGTTGACTGAGTTAAGTTGATTGAAGTTGGTTTCGCTGCCGTTGTTGCGGACTTGGATCTAGTGGTGTTCAACGTATGCAATCTTGCTGTTGAAGTACGCGTAGCAGTGGGGGTCTTCTTTGTTGGTTGCATGACTTGACTCTTTGGTGCAATTTCCGGTTTCTCAGGCTCCTTTATGGCTTGTGATTCCAATAATGCTTCAAAATTAGGCTTGCCTCCATCTTGTCTCTGTCCAGTGCTACTAGCTGCTCTACCATTGATGTTTCGCTCAGGCAACTGTACCAATTTCTTTTCTGTCATTGCCTTCTGTATCTTGTTGATGATTGTGATAAACGATCTAAACTCCTTTTGATCACAATCAGTGCACTCAAAAGCTAAAGCATAGCTCTGAGGTATAATTGATTCAACAAGCATTTTCAAATCCAAATTCATGTCTTCACTAGATACGATTTTCTCAAAGAATTTCAACACTCGTATGACAATTTCCTCTTCTCGGTTTTTCAACGACTTAGTCACTGGAAGAAATTGCTCGTTGATGATTATTTTGTCAATTGCCTTTGCATCAACGAATTTCTCAAATGTATTCAAAATTTTCAATTTTGTAGAAAACACCGATGTTGCTTGGAAAATTTTAATCAATAGTGGGAAAAATGTATTCTTCATGTATGAAAAATCAATCTTGTCAATGAAATATGGGATGTAATCGAGAAATGTCTCTTGTAATTCAATCTGAACTTCTTTTTGATCTTGTTCCTTTGCCGCTAGGGTAAATACAAGGTCTAATATGGTCTTTATAAAGTTCATAAATTGTTTGTCATTGGTTTTTTCCTGTAATACATTCAAATTCTTGATCAATGTCAATCTCGTCTTGACAGAAGCATTGATAAGTTTAGTAAACGTCTTTAATTTCTTGCTCTTTGCTTCATCTTTGAAAACAACATCGTAAACTTTTTCCAGTAGGGACGAACTATCCTTGAGTAAAACATTGTAAACCCTATCTTGAAAAGTCAAGGCTGACAATGATTTCGAGATCGCCATAGTTATATCCAACGACAATGAAATCAACTCGTCAATATTTGGGTCTATTGCCACTGTTTCATCCAAAACTGTCAACTCGTTAATCAATTGTCCAATCAACAATGGCAATATCTTCAGTGATCTGAATGCAGAAGGAAATTGGCTAATCAAGTCTGTTTGTGTTGTTGGATCAAATTTGAGTAATCCCTTCATAAACACCAACTTTTCATCAATACTCTTTGTCGTAAACTCATCAATAAACCACATGGCTTTGATTATAGTGCCATTAAAGAAATCGGAATCTATAAATTGGTCCAATCTTAATCTGTCGTATGGGTACCTAGCTAGCAACTGCGGAAACAAAGGATATAACTTTTCGGGCACTTTTTTCAAAATGTACTTTAACTCATTAGGACTAGTTCTATGACTGTAAAATTTCGACTCAAATTTGCGGAATTCATGCTTGTAATCTTGAATGCTGGTGGAATCTTGCAAATTTATCAACAGCTCATTGTCGTCGTAATTGTATAAATAAAAAATCAACATCCCAAATGACCAGATATCGTTAGCAAAGTCCAATTTAGGTTGTGCATCAACAATCAATTCCGGTGCCGTAAAGCTTAAATTCAAGTTGGCAAATGGTATAAATGACGATGTATTCATGATAAAAAAATTGTCTCGCTCTTGGGGTGATATTTCATTGAGATTCTTTAAAAAAGTGAAACCAGCTAGTTTCCAATCTCCTTGATTATTAATAAATATTGAAGAAGGTTGAATGTTCAAGTGAATGATGTTGCATTGGTTGTGAATAAATTGTAGCCCCTTAGCTACTTGTAACAACCCCTTCTGAATCGATAACTCATCCAAATCTTTTGAAGCGACAGTGTTTAAATCACTCAGAACTGCTTCAGTAACAAATATAAATTTCGTCTTTGTCTCCTCCAAAGGTTCAAGTGTAGTTAGCACCTGTGGGTGTCTCAACTTACTCAATTGATTTACTTCGAATTTGATCAACTCATAGCATTCTTTGATCACTTTTTTGGGACTACTATTTGCAGCCAAGGACGACATCTGACACATTCGATGAACTTGTGATTCAAATTTCAGCTTATCAAAAATGAAGACTGAAACTATTCGGTTGGTTGATTTGTGTTTAGCAGGGTACACTGTCCATGGTTCACTAACAAATGATGGGTTATCCAGAACATTGTAGGTTGCTCTGATCCCAGTTTTGAAACCTAAGCTGCTCAACATTGCTTAGCGATGTTATCTTTCAATGGAGTTGGTCCGATGTGCGTTGTCACAATTTTCGTGCAACAACCAAAAAAAAGTGTGCGGAATATTCGCTTGTCGTGGCTTAGTTTTTTGAGACATCTTGATTGTTAGCGACATTAAGATATTAACAACACTACGATTCATTAAGCTAGCGAAATGGTAACTGGTGCCACTTACGACTGTCTTCGTTTATTCCCATATTAATTGTTTGTGTTATAATAATCTACAGTATAGTATGTATTAGAAATACACTGTAAACTTCCGCATTACGTAGGTGGCACTGTTGAGGGTGATTGAAATCTTCAGAGTCGCATAAAATTTTATGAACTAAAATTGTGTTCGTTAATCAGAAACCTCTATTCACAGCTAAATAAACTAGAGATTTCTACTCGTATTTATGAAACAACTCTCTTTAAAGGTCTCTACTATTATGTGTTCATCTCACAAGTTAACACATAGCTACACTCACGACGTCACTACACACACAATACGTCATTACACACTCGTACAACCTCACTCTACACCCTTATCTCAAAAACACTTGACAGCATACATGACATCTTAACTCCCCACGTTTCTTATCACAACATTAAAAAGGAGAAAAAATCTTCCATCCAAGACAAATTTTGCAAGGTCTTAGGGAACACGCTAACAAAATCGCAATAGTCTTGTGGCGGGACTATTAAATTGAGTTGCCCTAATGGACTATTGATCCCCATTTAGTACATCAAAGATGCACCATGTATAAACTTCAGGGCCAGCGCATGATCAATTATGGGAAGTATACCTTTTTTTTACATTCTACAAATTGTGTGAATCTGGTGATAACTACATGCATCTGTTTTACCGTGGTGGGGTCTAGCGGCCAGCTATGATTACTTTGGTGTAGCCGGAGTATTCATCGATTAGAGTTGATAGATAGATTATCAATAGGCACATACATTTTTAGGCTTAGTAAGTCAAGAGCTTCTCAAGGCATTTATTTGCAGATTCAAGTTTTTGTTGTTTACGATATTATCACTCGCTCCAGAATCGTGGATGGCATGTATATTTTAACACCTTGTTTATGAACTCCTCTTCGTTGTCAAAATGGATTGTTTTGACGTTGTTGTGATAGGGATTACACATATAATTCTTTTTCGTTAAATTATATATTAATTTGTTGTATTGTAAATTGAGGACAAACTGTAAGTATTGTAGGAATGTTGTAGATTTCTCGTATTGGTAAAGGACTACAGCTATGTAGAAGGTGCACGACATTGCCTCTTTTGACCCCCAGCTTCATTGACCGAGCCCTATAATCATTAGATTTAACAGAATCGTACACAGATTCTACAACCCATCGCAATAAGAGCAATTGCTTTTGCTACTTTTACATTGCATCGATACACTATAAATCCTCCTTCAAAATCATCTCATATCATGGGATTAAACGTACCAGATGCATTGTAGGAAGGATCTTTGGAAGGTATGTAAACGGATGTCTCTCCCCTGTATTCCCCACCACTGTTACCAGGACCACTACCTCTGCCTCTGCCTCTGTAGCCACCTCTAAATCCCCCTCTAGATCCTCCTCTTCCTCGGTAGCCACCGCGACCTCTTCCTCTAAAGTTTCCTCTTTCATATTCTTGTCCATTAGCTGCAGCAATAGCAGCTTCTTGAGCAGCTTGACCCCCATGTTTACCTCTACCAAATTGCCTTCCTTCTCTGAATCCAGGGTCCAAATCTATTGATATACTTTGACTATCAAGAATGGTAGATTGCAAATATTTCATGGCATTGAGTGCACCTTGCTCTGTTCTATAAATGACAAAGCAAAACCCACACGGTGTCAATTTATTTCGATCTAAACCCATGATGATCTTGTCAATAGCTCCGCATTTCATAAACAATTCATGGATCTGTTCCTCAGTGGTGAAATGGGACAAGTTTCCAACATACACGGTACGTGATGTCATTGCTCTTTCGAGTTCAGCATAGTTATGTCTCGCCTTTCGTATCAAGTACTGTGATGGCTTATCAAGCCTTTCGGCTGAATTGTTGAAGTTGTTCTCTAGCAAATCCATTGATGGTGTTTGACCAAGATGTATTCAAAAAAAAAAAAATTGTGCTGCGTTTTTCCGCGACAAAATTGAATACCACACTCTACATCACTACTACGCAATAACTGTATATTTTATAACAAACTAGATAAAACTATAAAAGTGACCCTTATGTCTAACTTTGACACTTGATATTATTATCAGAATAGAAGTTGATAAAGCAATTGTTGTCATTGAAACAAACACTGCTCAACCTACCTTCTTTGGGAGTAGAGCAATTTGGAGTCAATGGACTTAATCTGTACTTGAGATCCATAAACTTTTGGTTGAAAGCAACATCGCTAGTGTTCCATAGTGGCGTAGCAACGTAGGTATGCCAAAACGTCCCATTCAATGGAGCATCTTCTGGCCAAGTGTGTTCGGGGTCATAATAATCCCTAGCACTATACTCAACTTCCCATTGTGGCTCTTCGCCACCATTGGTGAACGTCAAATTCAATTGAGTGTAGTAGTTGTACGCATTAATGACGTTAAAACTCTCGTGTTCCACTTCATACCACTTCCATGAAGGATTGAAGTTAGTGTATGGTGTCACTGATTGTGCAACCCATGCCATATTGATGACATCTTCAGCAACCGCATCAGCAGCAGTGACGTTGCTTGTGTACAAAATTGAAAACTGATCTCTATGAGTGTGTCCGTAAAACAAGTTGGCAACAGTATAAGGAGAAAACCGTTCAATGATTCGGCCAAAGATTCTTGATTGAATTGGCAAAACATCATAATTGTTTGGTGGAATGTGTGCCATAATCCAAACCCTTTGTCCCTTTTGTTCCGATTCTACTAACTCATCAATGAGAAATTTCCAGTTTCCAAACAAGTCAGGACTGGTTGTCTGGTCTATATAAGCCCATAAATTATCGGCGTAATAAGTGTTTGAATTCAATGCGATGATCTTCAACCCTCTATTGGTAACATATGAGAATCCAGTGTAATGATGTTTCAAATCGTTGGCATCTTTTTCGTCAAACCATTCATTATTGACCCACAAATTAACCATGTCATCGATATTGTATTGGTATGAATTGTTACGATCGAATTGCAATGGTGCCACTTGTGCATATGGAAAAGAATCGTGATTACCCAATGAAGGCATGATAGTAATGTTGTTCAAGAAATGTTTGATCAAATTGAATGCAGTTACTTCTGAGTTCTTGGTAACATTCGGAGTTGCATGGACACCGTCGTGGTCAACCAAATCACCAGTGAATAAAACAAATTCGAAATTCTTTTCGTTGTGAAGCTTTGCAATTTCAACCAAAGAGTTGTTCATTAACAATTCAGGAGAGTCTGCAAGGTAGGCTCCAAAGCTAGTTGCTGGCGCATTTTGCCAATTATAGCCACGATACTTTGGGAAATCATAGTAGTCCCCTTTGATGTACTGATCGTTTTCATCGTAATGAGCATCAGGATAAAAGGAGAAATCAAAGGTGTCAATAAAGGGGTCGAGGTTTTTGTAGTATTGAGTGAAGTTGTAATCCTTACCGGGAAGCTGCTTGTTATAGGACTCTGGTAAGCAACATGGATATTCAGTACAATTGGATTCCGAACCCAATTCATACCTCGGCTGAATATGGAAATCGGTCACATGAACAACATTAAACCTCTCGCTATTATTCTTATACTGTGGTTGATTATTATACTCTGGTTTCTTTTCGGGCCACCAACTTTCAATATCAAAAAGCTCTTGCACATCTGGCGTTTCAGGTAAATCACACGCCTTTTTACCCTTGAAATAACAATAATATTCTAAATCCAAATCGCTGGAGACATTAAAATGTTTAATGACGTGAAGGAAGTCATTATCAAAGAAATTGACACTTGTACCAGAAGTAATACCCGAATCGTAATCATCATTAAACGCCTCAAAGTTTTGCGAGTGTGTTGTCACGAAGAACTCCTCATAATAACATGAATCAGGATAATAAGCATTATTAGTGCAATCCTTAAACAAAAGCAATGTAACTAAATGCTCTTGCTCTGGGTATTCATCAACCAATGACTTTGCATATTTAATCCTGCTCTTACATTTATCACACTTGGAACCAGTAGCATCAGTTAAATTCTTGAGATGGTAGTTTATAAAGTCAATCTCAGTGGCTGGTAGGTTAAGGAAAATCTCATCCGTAATGTCGTCTCTAGACCTTTTGGAAATTAGTTGACGTTGTAGGGAACCGTGTCCTGGAATTGTTTGTGCCAACGCACATACTGCTAAACCAAGGAGAATGAATACCTTGAAAGCCACCACCATTGTTGATGATGAAATTCATACCGACGTGCTTTGTTTTTGGTCAAATTTGCCCCATTTTATAATCCAACTTGCATTGTAAATACTGTCTTTATTCAAGATGGTACTGTGCACATGGGCCCTCGTCTGTAATTAATCGTTTCCCTTGTTCAAACAATGGGAAATTTCAATCGGATTTAATTTTCCACCACAACAAACCATTTCGCAACCTTATTTTTAATGCATTGTAATGCACAAAATTTAATAATGAGTCGTAACACGTGGCCCGTCCGACTGGTGATTGCGCTGCTATTGATCTTGATTGTGAGTTTAAGGGCGTCAAAAGTCTCGTGTACGAATTTCGATTTCCACTGTTTTGCCTACAAGCTGTTTTTGTGTGTAATTTACTCCCACAACTTGCATGAGGGTCATGTGTTGGGGTCAGTCAGTTAACCGTCAGTGAGATGTGGGGAAAATAATCAGCATCTCTTTTGGATGGACCACAATGATCAACTCATCTTACTTCGAAAGTTTAAATGGGACACTTTTGCTCGACTTCGAGGCCAATTAGGCAGCAGACGCCAGTTTATTGAATTGTAATCGAGTACTCAACAAAGCACTCATCAACGAAAAGCCCCAATTTATCACCTCATCATATCCTCTTTGTAGATCCAAACGCATGTAGCATGTTGTCTCTCCCATATTACTTGTCATGTGCGCGGTGTTCAATCGCCGAGTCTCTTCATTTTACCTCAAGACAAAATTATTCCACTCAACTTTGTACAACGAAGCTTAAAACCCTTTCTTGTCAACAATCATAGCATGACCACCGAGGGCCCAAGAATCGAGAAGCAAGAAGGATCCGACCGTTCGAGATCACCTTCAGTGGAGTCCGACAACTCCAATTTCTCTCGAGGAAACAACAAGAGTAACCACAATGCAACCCACCTACGACCCACATTACAAGGCACAAGTCGGTCAGTTTCTTCATCCAACATATCGGTGAATACATCGAGTCTTACACCTCATCGAAAACCTCATCCATCAAGACTTAAATCACACAACAGGTCTTTGTCGCATAACAAATTGCTCAACAAGTTGTCAACATCCACCGCACCAGCAACTACCAGACCAAATTTGAATCGATCTAAATCCACTGATGGATTGACAAAAGGTGGGAGACATACTGCTACGATAAAGAGAAATAACAGGTCGTTCACGAAAATCACTGGTTTGCAACCTTTGACAAAGACCATTTCGAATCAATCAGTTAAATCAAATAAATCAAACTCATCGCTTAAAGGGTTAAGTGGAGCAGCTACAACAGGTGGAATCAAACCCATGGCGCGCAAAGGAAAGGCAACTTTGAATTTGGATGACGATGATAAAGAATATGAAGATGTTGATGAACCACCTGACGAAAGTGATGATGTGGTTGCTCCTCGGCCAGAGAGGTTTGACAGTCAGGAAACCGTTTCTACCACGCAGCTGGATTCTGATCAAAACATACCGAGTCTTTATGAACAAATCAATAGGATACTTCCTGACCCGACTCCTCAAAACGACGTCGTGTACAACAACGGTCCCAAGTTAGATGTCGTGGATGAAGGCAAGCCACTTGATGGCAATGTAGCCCCAAGCAAAAATGAGCCAAAGAGACCTGATCTTGTATCATCGGTGCAGAGTTCCACTGAAGATGTGACTCAAAGCAACAACCTTTACGGAAGCTCCTTACTTCTCTCCCAATCAACAGGAATAGTCAGAAAAATCGAACCAGTGAGTGCAAAGGTGACTGAGGTTTATTCAAATAAACATGATCCAAATGTTCCACAACAGCCTGAGTCAGTTAGTGGGATCTCATTCAAAGCTAACCCAATGGAAGCAGTCAACAGCAACATTGCCAAACCGGTGACTACAAACCAAAACGTGAGTCAGAAAAACTCCTATCAACCAGATCAAACCATTTTCACCAATTTGCAAAGAACGAATAATCAATACATGCAAAATAAACAAGGTGGTGAGCGTGTTCCCGAAACGCGTCCCATACAAAACAACAAAAATGCAAATCCCTTGAATAATGGTGCAAACAACTATAACGAGTTTCTTCGAAGTACATCTTCATCGACTGACCTGCTGCATGGTCCTTCGAAGAACATCGAAACCAGAACACAGCAAAAATTATGGTTGCAAAGAGAGAGTTCACTTTTGGATGTCACAAACATGGACCCAGCAAGAAGGTCCAACTTTTCTAACCTATCATTAAATAACCTAATGTTTTCGCACAATTACAATCAAAGTCATTCGAGTGGACAATGGCCAAGTAATCCAAATTCATATCAAAGCCAGCACGGTATATCATCAACGATAGTGCCGTTAACTCCTGTAACTCCTGGAAATGTTCAGGGCGTACCTGGATTCAGTAGTGGGATGTTAACTCCAGATAGAGGTGGATCAACAGTTAATGTAAATGGCTTGCTTCACATGGTACAAAATGCTCATCAAAATTCAATTCAGTCAAGAACAGAATTTGAAAGGCTCAACAGGGAGTATTTAAACGTAAGAAGGCATTTAAACCCTGTTGGTGAAAGTTTAAACAGAATTCAGAATTTAATTGGTGATGACAGCGAAATTAAAGTTGCAAAGTCGAAAAAGCGTCCCGACAGTGGCAATCCCAATGCAAATACATTCAAGGAGTATGCTCCTTCTTTTCAAACGAAGCAAGCAGAGACGATGGGATCGGTTAACAAGATATGGCAGGATGCCATTTTGTCGACCTTGACCTCTTCTAGAACAGGATCGTACTCACAAGAGAATATAACGAATCAACAGCTGCAACCATCTGTTCATCGAATGTCGTCCTTTGGTCAAAGCTCACCCTACAATAAGCACGGCCAGCATTCGTCTGGTCGAGCTGTCAAGCTTGCTCAAAGCCAATCACACAATGGTTGAATGAAATATGTTTATGAAGTATATATACATGACTAAAAAGTTTTCCGCCCATCCTTAGATTCCACTGGCTCAAGATTTTTGCTTGCTCTATCCTTGTCTTTGTTTGTGTTTACCATTGGACTTACAATAAACATACACTCTTCCTTTTCTCTTTACCAAATAGCAGTCTTTGCAAAACTTTTTTACGGATGTTCTTACCTTGAATGTTCTCAATGGTTGGTATAACGCACCAATCGTAGCAGGTGTTATTAGTCTTGGAGTTGCATTGAATATGGGTCTGACTGGTGATGGAGCAAGCAGCTGCCTAATGATATTCGTGAATGGTAACATAACGTGCCCCGACTCTTTTCCCACCTGTGATAATAATACTTCAATAGGACCAAAAACTTGGTGAAATTTTTATCTCTCATTTTTGGCATGAATCTATTTTGATTCACAATGCACGACTTTGGTTTATTTTTTTTTTTTTCTTCAACTTCCAAACACGTAACTGATCGACGAAAAGACCAACAAAAAGGTAGTCAGTCAAACATCTACAAGCATTGCAACCCCTATACATCGACGCTAGTTGCACTATCCGTAATGTCTACACTGTCATACAAAAAGCAAGATGCGTATGCTACGACTTCCAATACACCGGATAAAATGGCTGTGTTTCAAGAATGTCTTCAACAATTCAATGCTACTCCGGTGAATGCCAAAAAATGTAGACAATTGTTGGCAAGGTTGCTCAGGTTGATTTACAATGGTGAAGAATTGCCAGCTCAAGAGTCAACTACGTTGTTTTTTTCCATTTCGAAGTTGTTTCAACACAAGGATCAATCGTTGAGACAATTGGTTTACTTGACAATTAAGGAATTGTCATCCACATCAGATGACATTTTGATGGTCACGTCTTCAATTATGAAGGATATTCAAGGTGGAGACGCAATTTACAAACCCAATGCCATTCGTACTTTGTCCAAAGTCTTGGATCCAACCACAGTCACAGCAGCAGAAAGATTATACAAGAATGCAATTGTTGACAAGAACCCGATAATATCCTCGGCTGCATTGGTTTCATCCTACAACTTGTTGCCCCATGCTAAGGAGGTAGTCAAAAGATTCGGAAACGAAGCGCTGGAAACCATTCAGTCTTATAAATCATTCCCTCCCAATCAATTTCAATTACATGAATTCTACGGTAATGCCACTTCCAACTTACCATCCACTTCTTTCATGTACCAGTATCATGCATTGGGATTGATTTATCAATTGAGAAACCATGATAAAATTGCATTGATGAAGTTGGTCACGACCTTGTCGGAAGGATCATCATTGAAAAACTCAATGTCAGTTATTCAATTGATCAGATACATCAACAAAATTTTGGATGATGACGAGGCATTGTTCCCTCAATTGTACCCAGTCTTGTCTGGCTTTTTGAAACACAAGTCGGATATGGTGGAATTAGAAGCTAGTAAAGCTTTGATCAACTTGCAACACTTGTTGAAAGATGACCAGTATATGCAAATCGTCACTACTTTACAGAAATTGTTGGGTGTCCCAAGAACGGCTACCAGATTTGCTGCCATTAGATTGATCAACAAAATATCAATCAAGCACCCAGAAAAAGTATTGGTCATTAACTTGGAGTTGGAGAGTTTGATTAATGATTCAAATAGATCTGTATCCACTTTGGCAATTACGACGTTGTTAAAGACTATGGGTGCAGGGACAACTGAAAGTTCAACTGGAGGGGAAAGTGTGGACAGATTGATTACCAAAATGACATCTCTTATGGATGAAATTACAGAAGATTTCAAGATTGTCATTATTGACGCTATTGAAAACTTGGCTTTGAAATTCCCATCAAAACACAAAAAGTTGGTTTCGTTTTTAACTGATTTGTTGAGGGATGATGGATCTCTTGAGTTGAAAACTGCTATTGTTGATGCCTTATTTGATTTAATCAAATTCTTACCAAACGAAGGTGCCAAACAATTGATTTTGATGAATTTATGTGAATTTATTGAAGATTGTGAGTTTACCGAATTATCAGTTCGTATCTTGCACTTGTTGGGTGATGAGGGTCCATCCACTTCAAATCCTTCGTATTACATTAGACATATTTACAACAGATTGGTGCTTGAAAATTCCATAATCAGGGCATCTGCAGTTATAGCTTTAGCCAAGTTTGCTGCAGTTTGTGGCGGTGATGTTTCAAAAAACATTGTTATCTTATTAACCAGATGTTTGAACGATGTCGATGATGAAGTGAGAGATAGAGCTGCAATTTCATTAAACTTTATAAATCACAAAAAGAAGAACTTGATCATCAGTGATTCAAGATATGACTTGTCGGCTTTGGAACACAAACTTGTCAACTACTTAAGTGACAAGGAGAATTTTAATGAAAAATTTGATATATCTGAGGTACCATTCATCACAGCCGAAGAATTGAAATCAATTGAGTACAATAGGAAGTTGAACAAGTTGGAGCGCTCTTCTGATGAAAGTGCTGAATCTAACGAAGGTACCAAGAAGAATGACAAGTCCGAAGAGAGGTCCGATAGTAGCGCTAACGATCTATTGAAACAACAAGAATATGCACAAGATCTTTCAGCTATTTCTGAATTCGAACTGTATGGCAAATTGACAAAATCATCATTAACACCATTGTACCTCACTGATAAAGAGAATGAAATTGTTGTTAGCGTTGTTAAGCATTTGTTTGTTGAGTCTCAAAAGTTGGTGTTACAATACAACATCAATAACACTTTGCCACATACTGTATTGCAAGACATTTCCGTTATTGCTCAACCGGACAATGAGCTTTACCAAGAGGAGTTGATTGTTACATTGCCGGAGTTGAGACCAAATGAAACAGGTGTTGTTTACGTTTCTTTTAGTACACCATCAGTGGATGACGAAGAGCTTTTATCAGCGTTTGGAAACACTGTTGCCTACACCAACCGAGATGTTGATGAAGATGGTCAAATAGATCCCACAGATGACGGTTGGTCTGATGAGTACCAAATTGATGATTTGGTTTTGTTTGCCGGTGACTTCATTAATCCACTCTATAATTCCAACTTTTCCGCTATTTTTGATCAATTGCCATCGTCAGAAGACGGGAACTCCACTGGTTATATTGTCAATGTTGACAGTTTGGAGAATGCTGTGAACAAATTGAGATCAAGCTTGAATATGACACCATTGGATGGTTCTGATTATGTGCCTAGTGATTCTAACTCACATACATTGAAATTATTGGGTAAAGATGTTTGGGGCGGTAAAGTTGGTGTTTCAATCAGATTGGCAAAGACTGGTGGTAAGATTGTTGGTCGTAGCGAAGTGAGAACTGAAACGGACAATTTTGCTAATGTTGTCACCAGCAGTATATACGACTCGTTATAGAGAGGGTGGAAGAGATGGTTGATTGAAAAATCTAAAAAGTTGACTTCTTTATCAAGTGTAGACTCTCTATTTATGCTTTAGATGCAACCCTATTCTCTTTCCGACTGGCTTTCATGTGCTTGTATAGTAACCCACCACTGAAATAAACCGCCAATGCAGCCAAGAATATGAATAAAAAGATCCAAGCGGCAGCCATATTGTTTGCCTTCGCAGCAGTAGGACAAGCGTGGTGACTTCTCACCTCAAAAAAGAAAGTGCAATCATTTGAGCTTCCAACATATGAGACCGATGCTTTGGCTGACATTTCACGATCACAGGTAAATGTCAAAATAGTTGATTTTCGTAACCTTGCCCCCGAAGTCAGATCGTACGCATTACAATACGATCCATTTTCGTAAGTTAGTGTCAATTTACGACCTCTAAAAATTGGATGTGAAGAGTATTCACCCATGGAAACATATTTATTTGTTGCAGGATCAACGTAGTAAGCACCAATCATAGTTGAGTTGACGCTATCTTGGATCTCGTTTAGTTCGTTGTGGGATTGCTTGAACGGGTTGGAGCAAATACCAACGGTGAAATTCTTTCCTGAATCATAACCACGAGATTTCCAAGGTAATGGTTTCATTTCATTGCCCATGGCTGAAAGCCCTCTCAAGTCAATGAAACCTTGATTCAATGGGTTCTTGATAGTGCATGGATCTGGAACCTCTTCCTTTGGCTCTTCGTGTTCAGCATTTTGCTTATCTGTGTCCGATTGACCCGATGCTTGGTGAGAAGGGGGAGTTTCGGCATTCGGGCTTGGTTTAACTCCATGAGGAGAGGTAAATGTGAAATGGCTTATTGAATCAAATATCTCACTCGATTTGTCATACAAGGTTGTGTTTGTTTTCGTTTTCTCTAGTATGGTTATGCAAACGATGAATAGTAGGGTTATAACTGGGATTATAGCGCGTCTAACCAACTTTGACATGATTAGTAGGTTGAAGGGTGATGTTTCTGGTGTATTACAGCGAATGAACAGATAATGTAATCGTCTAGATAAAAAATTAAAGGACTAAACCCAAGTTGTAATGTTGTTAAAAAGGATGGGCTCTCCTTTGGTTTTCTTCTAAACCGATGCGTGCAAAATTGTTCAGAAATCGAAAAATCGGCAGGAGAGAAAGTGGTTTAGCTGTACGTACTTCACACAATTGCAAACCAGAAAGCTTATCAACTACGCTGTACTACAGATCTCATTACGAATAGATGGATTCTTGGGTAGACACAACAAGTCCGTTGTCCAACGCATTTGGGGGGTTGGGAAATGGTCTCGGCAATATACTCAATTTTTCCGATCCACTACTAAGTCAAATCATCAACTCAAAAAAGGCATTACAGTTGCTAGACTCTGAGTTTGCATCATCATTAGCGTCAGCAGCAGGCGGTGAGTCCACATCTGAAGAAAGTAAGGATAAATCGATTGTTGAGCTACTTATAAGTTCAAGCGATGGTGATCTTGTCACGTTGGAGCGTATATTGCGAGCATATCCGGAATTAGTCAACAAATTGTATCCTAATGAAAGTGGCGGAGTTTCAGCATTAATTTATGCCATTTGTTTCAATAATGACGATATTGCAACTTCATTATTGGAAAATCATAATGCAGATCCCGATCTACATGACACTGTTGTATACTACACGCCAATAATGTGGGCAGTATACTTGAACCAAATCGACATGGTCAAATTATTGATCAATTCACAAGCTGACCCCTACTTGAGTCCTAAAGATGATGGGAAAAATGCAATCACTTTACTTAATCCTGAGTCAACAGAAATCATTGAATATTTCAAGTCACACAACTTATTGAAGCACAAGGGTATTGAAAATGAAACAGAAGTCTTTACTACGAATACATTTACACCAACTGATGAATTTGAAGATGATCTTCTGACAAAGTTGAAATTGCAAACGTTGTCGGCTACAGTTGAAGACGAAAATGAAGAAGAACCGGTACATGAGGCTGATGATGAGGATGCTTTGGTTAAAGATCTCATCATTCCAAGATTACCAGACTTTGAATATGATAAGTTGATTCCTGAACAATACATCAAGTTCACCGATAGTGACATTCCCTCGTTGATCAATTACATTTTTAGGTTGAGATCAAACTTGACATATCAACACAACACCAGAATTCCAGCTGCTATCCTATTTCAACTAGTTCGATTCTCGCATTTGAAAGTGGATTCTAATGAGTTAACAGAGTTTTTGTTTGATTGCTTTACTGCAAGATTGAGATCAATCACCAATACTAAATCGGGGGCATTTAATATGGCGTTGCAGGAAGACACCAGTGCAATGGGTGCTGGAGATATCGTTTTGCTCAGTTATTGGCTTTCAGCGTTGCAATTTTTGCATTTTTACTTCAGTAAGGGAAAAATTTATCTTAAATTTCCTCGCTTTTTGCAACAAATTATCAATCTAGTCCAGTCGTTGATTGCTACATTGTCATTTTCAATCAACTCTCGTTTGAATTTATTAGTTGATGATTGTATTTTGAAATTTACTAGCTTGATTGATGTGTCCAACACATTGTATGCCAAAGATTGGAATTTATTCAAGAAACATAAATCACATCCTAACAACTATGATGATATTTTAAACACATTGTATCCGCCAACACAGAATGACTTGATGAAACCATCGCCATTGAGATATATTCAAGTTCTTGGCGCTTTGGATTACGTGTTGAAAATCCATAGTGTTGATAAACTTTTCCGTGTACAAACATTTTCACAAGTGTTTTATTACATTAATTGTATTATTTTCAATAATATCATTAGTCAAAGCAAGTATTGCACTAGAGCCAAAGCTGTTCAAATACGACTCAATATATCAACTATTGAGGATTGGCTTCGGTCTCGTGATTTGAAGGTGTACAAACATGATGATATTGGTGGGTTAAACAAGTTAGTTGGGGATTCCAATGTACAATTGCACAACTTGTTGAGCGAGGACAAATCGTTACTGAAAAAGGATCCTAGAAATTTGGACTTTTACTACGATTCTGTTTATCACATTTGTAAAAACCAGTTGCAACCTACAATAGAGTTATTACAGTGGCTTCAGTGTATGACTTCGTTGAAAGATGAAGAGAGCTTAATCAATACAATTAATCAGTTTGACTATTTGAATTATTACCAGTTGTATAAGGTAGCTCACAAATTGTACAAGTATGCCGTTGATGAACCTAAATTACCCAAGAAATCGGTCAATTTAATCAAATCCTTGATGAGTGAGCAAGGAGAAAATCAAGTCAATAAAAACTTTCAACATTACATGACCCAATCGACATTTTTATCCAAAGAAGTGTATGTGTACTTGAATCCAAATTATATTTTTGAAATTGCATTGCCAAACCTCACTGAGTTGATCAATACTTATGGGTCTGGTACTGGTGGAGTTAGAGTCTTAAGAGCCAAAAAATATCAACCTAGTTTACCAGTAAGTATCGTTGACGACATTGACGAAATAATCACCGAAAACCGAAACTTGGAAATGAACGATACATACGAGTATGAAAAAGATGATGACGAGGAAGATGGCGATGTCAACGAAGGTGATGAAATTGAAGAAAAGAATGATGATTTGAGTAAATCAGACGCTGATAAACAAACCAATTTCAAAGGTGATGAATTATTCAAGAGTGTCCAAATGCCCAACTCTCTTATGCATAGGAACTGGGGTGACTCAGGAGCAGATGATTTTGAATCCAATCCATGGTAAATAGGAATACAGAATGACGGTGTGGTTAAATAGGTTTGTGTACAACTATACTGCGGCTTAATAACACCTATTTCATTAAAATACATCCAAGCTTGGCCATTGACTCTTTATGAATGTAACTCTCCATCTTACAGGGTACTGCCATGTAGGTTGGTATTCCATGTTTCGAATTAGTATGGTGGCATCATAATGAATTTGGAAATGGAACCCCGATTAGGCAACTCGCCAGAAGAGATCACAAAATTTGGAAGAGTCGTGTCATTTGTAACTATTTTTAACAATGAACCAACAAAACAAGAAACAGTCCATGGCTCTAATGTTGTTCTTATTGTGTTACTTTAGACGAGGGGGATCGACAATCCCTTTCCGCTACCTGACATAAAAGTGATGTTCTCGCGTCTTGTTGTGAGATGTAACGGAAAAGATTAAAGACTAAGAGAAGCATAGACCCATAGCTAGCATAAGTCATTGTACATAATCAGGTACCATTTCAAAGCACATGTAAGCCTCGAATCTGGGGATCTCATGCCTGGTGTTTTTGTTTTGGTTTAGAACATCAATTGCACTATAAGGTGAAAGTTTTTATTTGTTTTTTGTTTACAGAATCACAAAATCGGGTGCAAAACAGAAAACAATCTTCCATATTGAAAAAGGTTTCAAGTTCGAGAATGGTAAACAAATCATTGCACAAATGAAGGCTGTATGACGTATTGTTCATTCAATAGGTCTCAAAAAGTGACTTCGAAAAGTGACTTTCTGTTTTTAAAGCTTCTATTGTGCAGAGAAGTTATAGCCCCATTTCAGGTACCGAAAAGCAGCGGGTCCATATTGTCTCAAAGAGCAGGAACCTAGATCCAAAAAAAAGTATAAAAGTTTGTCGATATACTTTTGATAAATCAAAGATTATCCCGACCCTAAGTATCAGCTTGTCCAACTTTAATACATTCGCTTTTACATTCACTTAACAAGATGCACCAGTTTTTACAGCTTATTTTGCTATCATCCACCGCATTGGCTTTGATTGGTGATGGATTTCTCTCATTATCGGTTAACAAGATTCAAAACACTAATGGGTTGGGTAATTTCCCTAACAGATTGCCACTTTTTGAGCAACTCGAGGATGAATTTGAAAATATTACCAGTACACTTTTAGGACAAAATGCACATAAAAGTATTGCTCCATTATTTGGAAATTCCGGGTTCAAATTTGGGAAACACAAGAGTAAGAATCCTAAAGGTCTTAAAAATATACTTGGATTGGGTAAAAGTAGTAAAACAAACACCACGAGTCTGGAAAGTGACGATACAAACGAAGAAAATGAGACTGGCGCTTTTTCAGTTGATTTAAACAATGCTCAAACTATGTACATTGCTAGCATTTCCATTGGATCTCCAGCACAAGAAGTCCAAATCATGATAGATACTGGATCTTCTGATCTTTGGGTTATTGGTGCACAAAACCCAAGTTGTATCGAAAATGGTGGCTCTTTAAATTGTTCAGAATATGGAACTTTCAACCCTATTAAATCATCGACATGGCACAAGAATGCTAGTATTGAGTTCAATATCTCCTATCTCGATGGGTCTACTGCTACTGGTGATTTCGGTCAAGATAACATTGAATTCTTTGACGATTTCGTATTGAAGAGAGCTAATTTTGCTGTTGTTGAAAACACCACTTCTGAAATTGGTGTTTTTGGAGTTGGGTACCCCGGATTGGAAAGTACTTCCACGAAATATAGTAACATCCCTCATGCTTTAAAAGAACAGAATTTGGTTGCTAAAGCCGCTTACTCATTGTATTTGGATTCAAGTAGTGCTAGTCAAGGTAGTATATTATTTGGGGGAATCGATCACGCAAAATACACTGGTGAGTTGATTGAAATTGACATTGTTCCCAAAGATGGTGAATATCTTTATTCACAGATTCCCTTATCCCATATTGCCGCTTCCCTTAACAACTATACAAATGCATCTCCAGGATCTGACTCAAATGGTACACATCCAGGGAAAGTAGGATCTGCCACTATTTACAATGGAACTGATTCCTTCAACGGTGGAATTGATTTGCAAAATACCCTGGTTTTGCTTGACTCTGGCACCACTTATTCATTCCTTCCCAAAGACAAAGTTGAAAGTATTGTTGGCTTATTTGGTAATGTTTCGTACGATGGTACCATCGGTGCTTACAAGATTCCATGTTGGTTGGGCAACGCCGGTAACTACTTCCAATTCAATTTTAATGGTGAAAAAGATATCAATGTTGATATTTCGGAATTTGTGTTAGAAGTTGGTAAAGATGCATCTGGTTCTGCACAATGTGTTTTCACATTATTACCAGGACAACCAATTTTTGGAGACAACTTTTTGAGATCGGTTTATGCCGTATTCAACTTGGACGATAACACCATATCAATTGCCCAAGCTATCTACAACAATGATCATAAAATTGTGCCAATAGAGTAGATCTTGAATCTAAATACAAAAAGTTTGCAATTATAAAATTGTAAGAAAATGATTTCTTTATATACATGATAGAACTAAATGTACAGACAATGTATACCCCAACAAGATCAAATGCACTATATTTTCGACAAGAAGTTGTTGTTCCTTATAATCTTGTTATTTTCTTTTTGCAATTTAATTCTCCTCCATCTGAGGAAATTTTCATTCTTGATGTTATCCAAATTGTTTTTAGGGTCAATCATAGTCCAAAGCCATTCTGGGTACTCTGAGTCCTCTTTAGCAACAGGTTCATCTCCCTTTTTAAAAATTTTCAAGTTCAATGGTGTTCCTGCTTTGCACGATGATTCTATTAAAGTGGCTTTTGCTTCAGTGGTTGCAGCATTTTGCAAAATCGTACTGGTAGTGAGTGACCTCTTTAGTATGCCAGTGGATCGTATGTGTTTAATGGAAGTGGTAAACATCGTGATGTATAGCCTATTGAGGAGCTAAGTATAACAGGTTGGTTCTCTATAAAATGAAAAAAAAAAAAAAAAAAAAGTTTGAATATGTGCTTGTGTTCGTGTGAAGTTAACCAAAAACTGTTTTCAACTCAAATCGGAGTGAAAAAAATTTCAAAGTCCTTCAACTGTCTATTCTTCTTCCATCTACACATATTAGAATATATCATTATGCCACCAAAGAAGAAAGGAGTGCAAGAGAAACCAATCCTATTAGGAAGACCAGGTAACAATTTGAAATGTGGTATTGTTGGTTTAGCAAATGTGGGTAAATCAACATTTTTCCAAGCCATTACCAAATCTCCTCTTGGTAACCCAGCAAACTACCCATTTGCTACCATTGAACCAGAAGAAGCAAGAGTTGTTGTTCCAAGTGAAAGGTTTGACAAATTGTGTGAAATGTACAAACCAAAGAGTGAAGTCCCTGCTTTTCTAACTGTTTATGATATTGCTGGTTTGACAAAAGGTGCTGCTTCTGGTGAAGGGTTGGGTAACAATTTCTTATCCAATATTAGAGCTGTTGATGCTATCTTCCAAATGACTAGAGCTTTTGATGATGCTGACATCATCCATATTAATGATGAAGTTAACCCAGTTGCTGATTTGGATATCGTCAAGGATGAATTGAGATTAAAAGATATTGAATTTGCAACAAAATATTTGGAAGGAATTGAGAAAATCACCAAAAGAGGAGGACAATCTTTGGAAGTAAAACAAAAGAAGGAAGAAGCAGAATTGGTCAAAAGGATTATCAAATTATTGGAAGATGGTCAAAGAGTTTACAATCAAACATGGACTGCAAAGGAGGTTGATTCTATAAATCAAATGTTGTTGTTGACAGCTAAACCAGTCATATACTTGATCAACTTGTCTGAAAAAGATTACATTAGAAAAAAGAATAAGCATCTTTTGAAAATCAAAGAATGGGTTGATAAAAATTCACCTGGTGATTTGATTGTTCCAGTATCGGTCTCATTAGAAGAAAAATTAGCCGGTATGGGTTCAGATGAGGAAAGAGAAGCTTATTGTAAAGAAATTGGTGCTCAATCAGCATTGCCAAAGATTATTGTTGCCATGAGACAGAAGTTGGATTTGATTTCATTTTTTACTGGTGGACCCGATGAAGTTAGAGAGTGGACCATTAGAAAATGGTATACTGCTCCACAAGCTGCTGGTACTATTCACACCGATTTGGAAAGAACATTTATATTGGCACAAGTTATCAAGTATAATGATTTGATTGAGTATGGTGACGAAGCAAGTGTTAAAGCAGCTGGTAAATTGTTGCAAAAGGGTAAGGATTATTTCGTTGAGGATGGAGATATTATATATGTCAAAGCAGCTGAGGGTAAAGCTCGTTAAAATAGTGGTTGTTCTTTAGCTTTGTAAATATACATCTTTGGGAAAATAACTACTCTTTATAGAGAATTGATCGAGCGTGTTATGATAGAGACAGCAGGTGAGACGTTCTTCAAGTATAGGCCGATGCCTATGCTCAGATTTGGTCTCAGCCTTGTTTTGTCAAGTTAACTCGTGCATTGTTTGCAAACGCCTTGTTTTTTGTGAGCGAGAGGGATTTAAATTTTTAGTGTGTGCATTAGAAGGGGAGGGGAGAGAAAGCGAGAACGTGGGCGAGGGCGTGTGGGATCAATGCGATGTTGCGTTTTTATGTCGACTGATGCAAGGTACAAGAAAATAAAGCATACACCCCAGTTGCAACACCGAGTTGAAAATCTCATATCGGTTGCAAAGGGTGCAAATCCGATTCTCAATACATAAGGAAAGCTCAGTTTCTATTTATATTTTACGACCTTCCGAGCTATGCGTTTAGAGCTTATTCAAAGCATAAAAGTGGCTTAAACCTTTTTTTTTTTTTTTTACTATTTTTGCATCTTTAGATTTTTTATACCCGATTGAACAAAAACCAAACCAAATGAACAATTTCACACTAAGTTTTTGGTTTCGTAATTGCTAAAGTCCTTTTCAAGGTGTCATACGTTCTCTAGAGAGATCAAACTCGATAAGTTACTCACTTTAAAGTCATTGCCCAAAACCCTACACAGCAACTATAAATTAGGAAAAAGTTAAGGTAACAACAGGAGAACCACTGGCACGAGTTGAAGAAAACATGAGATTATCATTCAAAAGGATAGTGTTTTTAGCACTTATACTCATATCGCTACTGATTAGTATCCTACTATTGCAATCATCCACCAAACTCAAACAGCGATGGGACTTGGTTTGGGATACTGAGAGATTCGATCTAGATTCATACAAGGCGCATAATCTCAAAATAAGGCAAGACTTCCATTATACAAAGTACTTGTACCTGGGTTACGACAACTTCACCAAAGCATTTGCCAATGATTTGGATCGTATAAGGCAAGCGCCATTAAATGACAAATGCAAAGTATTTTTCAATCAATTTCAACAACAAAACCCTAAATGGAAACTAACGACGCATAACTCGGCTGCTGGCAGATTTGACAAATCCTCTGATAAAAAGCAGTCGTTTTTCAAAGAGCAGCAAAGGAAATTAGAAGAGATTTTCAAAAAGCAACATCGAGATTCACAGGACAAATTTGTCTTGACTAGAGAAGACAATAAAACGATTCTGCAGGAGTTTGATGCAAATGTCGCTAGATCGAAAGCGGTTATGCATGAAATGGCAGATGTCACTACCCAGTTGCGAGTGTTTGGCAAGTGCTTTATTGGTCAAGAGTTGAATGAAGACCAACAGGAAACATTTAATGATTTGAGCTCTAAATTTTTCCCCTTTTTGACCACTAAGCTCCCGTTGTTCAAAGTTCCTGGTGAAGATAGGTCTACTGGATGGCCAGTTGTCAACGAAGATGGATCTACTGAATACAAGACCGATGTGGATAAAGGAAACTATATTGATTTTGTGCATAAGCACTCCAGAGGTAAAGGAATTGTCATTTCTGCAGCAACGAGACATGCAAAGGATATCATGAAGTTGATCAAGATATTACGGGCTTTAAACAATGAGCTTCCGATACAAATTATGCATAAGGGAGATATAACTAAACGATCACTTGAATGGATGGAATCTGCAGCTACTGTTGACGTGAAAGAATTGTTGAACCCCACCATGGATGCGAATGATGATGCATACATGCCAGAGTTGAAATTACTAGAAAGTTATAAAGATTACGGGTCTCATTTCCCCAAACAAAACCTTCAGTTTGTCAATATTGCTCCTTGTATCGCTCGACAATACAAGTATCATTTTCCTGGCTATACAAACAAAATCTTGGCGGTTTTTTTTTCGACATTTGATGATGTGTTGTTGCTTGATGCTGATACTGTTCCTTTGGTGCCACCAAATGAATTTTTTGAATCTGAACAATATAGACGATCGGGTACTTTTTATTTCCAAGATCGTTCATTACGAGACACCAACGATTTCATTGAAACTAATTTCTTCACCAATTTGTTTCCAGCTAATGAAAGATCCATCGATACGTTATTTGATATACCTCGCATAACTGAAAAGACCTTGAATAACAAGTACATGACTGGATGGAGGCATTATCAAGAAGCAGGCGTTGTAGCGTTTAAAAAGACCCAGCATTATGTTGGTTTGCTTATGATGTTTCCCTTACTGCTTTGGACAGAGCCGGTACAATCGTCAATTTGGGGCGATAAGGAATTATATTGGTTGGCATTATCAACAGCTGGTGATGAAAATTACGAGTTTAACCCCGTGGCTGGTGCATCCATTGGTGAAAAGACTGTGCTTCTGAATCGCAAATTTTACCCCAATTCACCTAGTAATGAAGTATGTTCAACTCACCCGGGGCATGTGAACAAAGATGGTAAATTACTCTGGATCAATTCAGGGTTTGGCTATTGCAAGAAGAATGGATCATTTAGAGATCGAATCAAGTTCCCATTATCGACATTTTCCAAGGATGAATTACATCAATTGTTTAATTCACCATTGCAGATTCGTGCTGCGATTGTCCCGCCTGATTTACCAAAGTTTAGACAACCGGGCAGTCCGGTGGATGGAGAAGTGGAGGAGGAGAAATTTAAAAAATCATGGAAGTTTAGAAATAAGGATATTGATGAAATCAATGAGAATTTACCCTATGGTGCTCAACGAACTGAGTTTATTACTGAATGGGGCCCGCAAAAGGGGTGGGTTAAAAACTCTATATGTTTTGGGTATTATTATTGTGCTTATGATAAGGTGCAGAGTTATTCACCAGAAAAAGAGTTTGATGAGGGTCAATTGTTTGAGTTTGATGAAGAAAGTGTTCGCATGTATAATTATTTGAGTAAAGTTTGGAACTCGGCTGGGTTGAAAAAGCCAGGGACATCAAAGCTGAACTGATAGAATGGAGAGAAGCGGAATAGAGTGATATAGAATAGCGGCAGAAGGTTTATTAGTAGTAATTGACATTTATATTTTATTATAAGAATGTGTTTATTTCTTAACTGGAACAACAACGGTGTGAGTGCCCATTGGTTTAATCAAACGGTTTGTTTCCTTATCATAGCTCTCATCAGTGGTGTTTTTAGCAATAATATCCTCAATATGTGCCTTGACTTCGTCTCTCTTTTCCTGTGGCAAATCAGTAATATAACTTCTTGTTTCCCAGTATTTCCAAACATCATCTTTATCAATCAATTTATCATACAAGGCAAACAGATCCAACACTTTATTTTCAAAATATGGGTTCGACAACAAAATTGATCTCCATTTACCATGACGATATTGAGGTACTTTGACGTCGAAACTGTAGACGTATTTAGTCACTTCGTCGTTCCATTTTTGATTTGCAAAATATTGTTGCAATAACAACTCTTGATTGTTTTTGTTGGATTTCAAATCTAAATCCTGGTAATATCTTGTGCCTGCATTGTAGTAATTGCTTTCACGAACAATTGAATCTTGTGATGGTGAAATGTAATCGAAATTCCAAATCAAGCCCAATTTCCCATTTGGTTTTAAAATACGATGTATTTCTCGTAAACTTTCTTCATCAGCAAACCAATGGAACCCTTGGGCGATAATTACCGCATCAACTGAATTGTCATCAAAGGGAGTATTGTAACTTGAGGCTTGAACAACATTGTTTACTTGGGGGAAATTTTGTTTAAATGTTTGCAACATTCCCTTTGATGGATCAACAACCGATAAATTTTGACCCCAGCCATTATCAATTGAATTTTTGGTGAATTTTCCAGTACCACATGCAAGTTCAACAATGTGTTTATCATTATCAAATGTGAATGTATTGTCTTGCTTGTTGTATGTTGCAAGATTAAGATCAACTAAAAAGGGGTCAACGATAATGGGTGTAAATGAAGGACGATAAATGTCGTATAAAGAATGATTTGAATTGAAGGAACTGATGGCTATATCGTGAGCTGATTTTGTTGTGGCGGTTGACATTGATGCAATTGAAACCTGTCTTGGGGTTATTCTTGAAGTTAGGGATCGCCAGGGTCTGGTGAACATTATTTATATAGTGTCCAAAAAGCGGGGTGGCGGAGGGGAGTTTGGTGAAGAATTTCTCAAGACCCAAACGGACTTATAAAAATGTATATTGCGCGTATTCGTTTCGATTCCGAGTTTCGGGGAAAAGAAAAAGATTATCCGATGGTAGCAGGAATCAAAGATAAGTCCGATCAACTAACAGCTCAGCCATTGAGTGTTTCTACAACCCTGGATAGATTATCGTTTGTCAATATTTTCTCATAAAGTCGTTATATTAATAAATAAAAGATGGGTGTAATGCTATATATGTTTTCCTTATATAAAGTGATTAATAATTTTTTGCAAATACAACAATACTATTATGGCAACAATAGCATACAATGCATAATAACCTTTAGTTAAAACCATATAGGTCCAAGTACCATGTATCTTTTCCATGTTGTAAGCTTCCAATTCCGATAAGCATTGAGCATTTTGTTCAAATATGTATTTTGATTCTTCAATAATTTCCAATTTTTGTTCTTCAGTTAATCCATTTCTAGTAACCAATTCATAATCTCTCTTGTAAATAATTCTCAATAAATTTTCATCAGTAACATCAAAGTTGAAAAAATTGAATCCCATCTTGATAATGTCTTCATGTTTTAATCCATCCTTCAGTGGGTAAAACCCAGTGGCTTTGGCAAATGACGATCTCATTAATCTTCCACCCGCAAACAAGGCCAAGTACATGACGTGAAGGTATGCAAACAACAAGTATGGTTTTTCTTTAGTTGCTTCTATAATATGATTGGAAAATTTAATTTGTTGAGACATTTTGGGGCTGATAAACTTTTCCTTATGGTCATCATAAAAGAATAAAAGATCTTGTTCAGCTCTAGCAGTTCTGGCAATTTCTGGTTTCCAAACTTGTTTCAACATATCTGACCATTGTGAATCTTGTTCCAATTGGTAATTTAAAGCTTTTTCTATACTGGCAAAAATGTGGTAAAATGCTTGTAATCCTTGACGATACACTTTGTAATTACGTAAAGCAATAGCCATCTTTAAAGAAACCATCTTGTCCACTTTGTCATGTAAAGATCTGGTTTCTAAATTGATTCTATTAGCCAATGCACCAACATCTCTTTTAGCGGGTATTATTTCGTGTTGTGACAACTTGGTAGTAGCACCAGTAGTACTTAATTTAATGGCTTCTTTATTAGACATACTAAGGTCTCTTTGACTTGATGGTAATGTTACTGTGGTGGCTGTAGACATTGCGACTTGTAGATGTGAGAAGTATATGGGTATATAGATGTAAAAGTAAGGAAATAGTATTGGTAGTATTGTTTTTAATGGGTTATTTGATGATGTATTTATAGGACCGAATAGTAAGAATTGGTGGTGTATTGTGTTGGTGTATATTGTGTTCGGGGATATCGCTAGTTTGACATTTGGGTTAACAAATCCTGCATGTAAATACTATACCCGATAAAATACTTTGACAAATGACACAAAGACACACCCCCAACAAAAAGAACAAAAAGAACACTTAAGGTAAAGCACACACACCATCATCAACAATCAACAATCAACAAGCAACAAGCAACAAAATTGTGGCGTTTAAACAAATGATGAAACACGCAATCTCAGTCTACTTGTATATGAGTCAATGAAACTGCATTGTCTTTTGTTTCTCTCAAGCGGCTTAAAACAAATTGAGTATAGGTAGTTAAGGTACACACACACACACACACACATGCGCAAAGAGAAGAACAATGCAAACACATAGCCTCATCTCAACACCTCTGCTACATCTATTCGTACAAGGAATTAACGGTGTAGCAGAGTATACATTACAAAACGCGTCTAGAAGCAAATGTAAAAGAGATGTAAAGATGTCGCGTGATTGTTACTCTAAATACACATAAAACACCTGGACACATACATTATTATAAACAGTTTTCATCTTAATAGCGATAAAGCCCTGGCTGTTCCTATAAGTATTTTTCGAAGTGATGCTACAAACTACTTTTGTGCAGTACACACACGCCCACACTTTTATTTTTTCTTGTTTCCATTAATATGCGATTATACCCACTAAAAACTACGACCACTGCTGCCAACAGTAGCATAATGATAACACGCAAATAACATCACGAGACCATGGGAAAGAAGAAAGGCTCGCGTTTTACTCGTGTTAATTATATTCTCTCTTCTAATGATAATGATTTCCCTGAAAATTTATTGCTGTTATCCCATGTAATAGAATATGTGGCTTTTTCTAAGCTGCGCATATAGAAGTTAAATAGAGGATCAAAAGAACAATTTTTATCTATTTGATCAATTGCGTGTATTTTTGTTACCCTTTCTAAACAATAACTCAACAAAACAGAGCTCTACTACAACAAAACAATGAACCTCTATGTTGTCAACAAATTCTTTTGACTCGTCTTCGTTTTTCTTCTCTTCCTCTTCGTTGTTGTGCTTCTCCATATTTCGGAATTTCATTTTGTTGAGAAGAGTTTTGTAAAAAATTATCAAATGAGAAAAGTTTATAACGAACTTTAAAAGCCGTGTTAGTCCCAACAACACAATCATTGTTCTTTTGGGTGTAATGTAGTGACAATTGTGGAACGAGAGCAAAGATCATTTGCATATACACAATACTCTCTATGAGAAAGCTTCTTCCATGCACGTATAAACAAGTATAACACTCACTCAGAAAAACAATATCACACACTCCTCAAAGAAAACATCGTTCAACAAACAAGTTCAAGCTACTGCAAAGTCTTCCGTTCTATCTCCAGTACGGTATTTCTCACATTTTCATTTCCCTCCACCTTTGTCAACGCGTTCTTGATTTTTTGACCCCAAACGCGCAAAAAAGCGAAAAATGAAAAAAAAAAAAAAAATGTAACCAATGCTGATGATGTCGTTGCCTACTGCAACTACCACTGCAACTACTACAGTAACTACTGGCACTACTGCTGCTATTACCGTCATTTGTTTAATTGTCCTCCCGTTACTCCAGACTTAATTCTTCTCTTATCTAATGAATGGAAGACCCAATCCGGTGAGGAGAATTTGTGAAATCCCCAAAATAGAAGGAAATTGTCATTTAGGCAGACCCTACAAAACAAGGACTTATGTCTTGATATTGAAATTTGAGCAATTTGATGATAACAGATACAGTATGTGGTCTACTGACTTTACTTCAAACGTTCAGATAGATTCCGAATTGGGTGAAGATGAAAAGGAGTTTACAGTGCTAAAAACTGACGACAATAAAGTACTTCGTATCGTGGTTTATGATGATAAAGTTCGCGATATTCTCGAAACATATAATCAGGCTCATCCCTCATATGCATTGCAAGTACCCGAAAGGGGGAGTACGAGAAATGAAATGCAAGTGGATGATAAATTAATGATTTTCGGTATGACACTCAGTTGGAGGGAGTATAGGGGTATCTTTGAACCATGGGCTTATGATCTAGAAATCGTTGAATGGGAATACCTTGATGATGCTGGAAGAAAGGCAGTATCTTCATTGTATAAAAATATACTAAAGAAAAAACATTATATCAAAGCCCTTGATCCAAAGTTGGTAAAGGATGTTATTTCTGAGGAATTTTTGAGGACTGTGTCTGTTAATGATGATGATGATGACGATGACGAACTTTCTGAAATGTCACTGTATGAGGATGATCTGGTAGATCAGAGTATTACACATGTAACTCAAGCTCAAGCTCGTCAAAATGTCATCATTGATGATGTTGTCTATTCTATAGAACAAGACTTGACTCAAGATCAAATTGGTAATGTAAACACAACCCAAGAGATGGGACACAAGCGAATCAATTCGGTGCCTGATTTTAATGATGGAGGTGCAAAAAGATCGAAACAGGGATCCTCATCCTCTGATGAGAATAACTTTTATGATGCCCAGACGCAAAATAAGGGTGTTGTGAGAACAAGCAACGCTTCCAGCACTAGCGACAATGCCAGTGGTGTGTTTACCACTATTTGCGAACTAAACAAGTTGGACCAGCACACAATTGACAACAAGACATACAATGTTGTTTGTGACATTTTACATGCCTCGCCATGCGATAAAGAATGGTTTTCTTTTAAATCGTATGAAGTTAACCCATTAACAGAAGATTTGGAATTGAGCCATACTCAACTACAAACCATCGAGTTCATAATCACTGATCCTGCCAAACCCGACAATTATGAGTTGGATCAGGGTGAGTATTTGTCAATCTATCTTGATGGACCTCAAGTGGTGAAATTGAACAAGACCAGTTGCGTCACTCGGAAACTACTCAATTTCGCTTGGGATAAGACTCATGATGATTCTATTTTGAGGTTAAAATTACGCAAAGTGCAAAGAGAGACGGTGGTATGGACTGTTGAATGGTGAAGGAACAACTTGGTAGTTAAATTGAATTTGGTCGCGTACTTTAGTTATGCCTCAACAATGTCAAATGAAGGCATTCGATCTGAAAACATTTGAGCTATATCAACTGCAACATGAGGATGTGATCCGATTTTTACCGGCACGTCCAATTATTTCCCACGGGTAAATAGCAACAACAAAGACACAATTGCCATTTGCAAATCATCGTCAATATCTCTTGACGATCCAAAATTATACAATCAAACATCATGACACAATTTTCAATTTAATCTCATGCACCACATGGGGTCGGTTTGTATAATTTGTGATATATTCATCTCTCTCCATTCTATTGTTCTTTGAGAGGTGGCACGTGTGTCAAATTGGTTCCTTAAAATTCTACAGTTGCAAAAAAACCAGAAAAAGAGAGCACAAAAATGAAATTGCATAGCAAATAAATGTGCCATTCCAATTGTTTTCTGTTTTTAGTTCCGACATTGTATTTTTTATTGAATAGACGATGGAGCAGGAGACCATGTGGGATACTCAAGTTGAATACCACATGCAAACTATGATATTCGCTTAAGCATCCTGATTATAAATAGGGGAGGGTCCGATTCTAATCAAACCTTCGGGTGTGCCTCAGTGTACCCTACTCGCATTATACGAACCCTAAAAGGAGATATAAACGATGCTCGTCACCAAACTCATCTATGTTGTAACATTCGCTGCTGTTTCTTTGTCTTACACAATACCTGGCCATAGTTCCCTTCAACGTCAAGTCATGGCCAAGAGAGCACTGCAGGAGGATATCACCGAGGAAATATATCGCAATTTGCCAGCCACTGAAATTGACTTTATCAACTACCACATCAAGAATCTTACCAACGCCAATGCCACTGGCACCGTTTCCAAATGTGATCAGTGTAAAAATAGAATGAAGTATGCCAAGTCATTGGTTGAAGAGTACCCTGAACACCAACATTTGGTGAGTTTGCTCTTGTATAAGGATTGTGTTAATAATAACCCCAAAAAGCCCAATTCATGCATCAACAAGGAGTTTTTCATCACTACTGATTCGCAAAATTTTGAAGCATTTAATGATGATTACGATTCGGGTATTACTTCTGGTACAAGTGTCAATTTCTTTGATAATGACTTCCTTCACGTCATTAAACATTTTAATGTCTCCAGCGATTTGGATTTAGAATATTATTGTTATTTCAAGGGTAAAAAGGCGTGTGATTTACCTGAAACGCCAGATGTGCAAGAGCTTTTTGATATTGAAAGTTGGTGGCCCGAAAAGAAACCAGAGTATAATAATCAACCACAGTATAAGAATAATAGCGAGAGGTTTAATGTTGTTCATGTGACCGATTTCCATATTCAGCCGAGGTATGAATTGGGTTCGGAATCCAATTGTACTGAATATCCATGTTGCTTACCAGAGTCCTATAACAAGCAGCTTCCCGGTAAGGATTACAACTTCACTCAATACTACAAAAACCTCGACCCCTTTATTGACACCTTTGATTTCTCCTTTTATCCTGATGCTCATTACGATGAAAACGATCAGTACATCAAAGGGGACTACTATGATTTCCCAAAGTATCGTGGCTATAATTGGCAAAATGCGCCAGCAACTAGCTTTGGAGCCTACCTTTCCGATACACCAGAGTTGTTGATGAATAATTCTCTAATCGAAGTGGCCAAATTGCACAAGGATAAGAATTTCGAATTTGTTTTATTCACTGGTGATTTAGTTGACCATGATACGGTACACGCTACACCCAATGTGACAAAAGAATCAGAAGTGACTTCGTTCAACTTGATGAAACATTTCTTGAACAATATCACTGTATTGCCTTCATTGGGTAACCATGATGCTTTCCCATATGCACAAGTGGCTCCATTGCAATACGATAGAAACAACTCATATGAATACAACATCGATGACATGGTTAATTTGTGGATCAATAACGAATGGTTTGATGAAAAAGATGCCAACGATTTGAAAGATCATTACACTGGATTCTCATATGTTACCAATAGAGGCTTGAAAGTTATTGCATTAAACTCAAATGCGTACTATGTTTCCAACTTGTGGAATTATCTTGATCAATCAACTAACCCCGACTTGTTTGGCAATTGGAAATTTCTTGTTGATGAGTTGGTGGAATCAGAGCAAAAGGGACAAAGGGTTTGGATAATTGCCCATGTTCCACCAAATGGTGGTGATGCATTGCCACTTCAGTCAAGAATCTTTGGTAAGATAGTGGAAAGATTCTCTCCATACACCATTGCAAGTTTGTTCTATGGTCACACTCACGTGGATGAATTCTCCATTTTGTACACAAGCAATGTCACTGCTGCTGATGCGGTTGCTGAAGATGTCATCAATATGGCATGGGTAGCTCAATCGGTGACACCATTCACCAGCTACAATCCTTCATGGAAATGGTATGAAGTGGAACACGAGAGTTTTAACGTCATTAATGCGTACAATTACTACACTCAATTGAATTTGACGTTCACCAATGGTGGCGAAGAGCCACAATGGGAAGTTGAGTATAGTGCTAGGGATTATTATGACCCCGAACACACTTGGCCAGAAGATGCTCCATTGAATGGGACGTTTTGGCACAATTATGTTGCTGAAAAGTTATGGAATACCACTGACATTGAATTTGCTCAAAAGTTTATGGATCTCAAGTATAGATTGAGTCCATTGACCCCTAAATGTAACGTGAATGGAACATTATCAAATGAGTGTTTTAACAACAACTGTTTTATCAATTTCTATTCTGATAATAATATCAAGTGCATGAAGAAGAAGTAAAGTGTTGGCATACGTGCTATGCTTTTTTGTCGTTGTTTTCCGGTTATTATATACAGTGTAGTTTATAGTTTTCTATTGAATAAAGTTTGTTTTTGATTTGCAAAGTAGGATTAGAGCGCAATGGAAAATCCATCAAGAAAAATTGCGCATCTCGGGTGTTGAATAAGTTCCAGTTACACAGCACACCGCACACTATGATCAGTCTACAGCTCACGAAATTCATCAACCCATGTGTAACATTACTTACCACCAGACCACTAATTACATCATCCATAACTCAAGCATCCTCGTCATCCTCAGCATCCTCGTCATCCTTGCCATTGAAATCATCAAAATCGCGATCTAAACCCAAACCCGCCAGCAACAACATTCCATCCCTTGAAGAGTTCCTATTTCAACAACGAGTCAAACGAGTTTACCGAGCAGTACTTCGACAACTTTACAAGCACCACGAACGTGATGATTTAGTCAGATTTATCCGCGATGAATTCAAAATCAATGCCAATGAACGTGATTTGAATCATCGGAAATATCTATTGAGTTTGGGCGTTAGTCAAATTGCTTCAATGAGTGCTAGTTTAGGGCTAAAAGTGGATTTGTAGGAGTTGAATGAGAAGTGGTTTTTTCTAAAGAATACGATTGTTTTTATGCATTGGGTTCTCAAAGAGTTCCAAAGATTATGTGCATTGTCTATATGTTATTCAAGATGGATTTTGTCGACGCAGCAATCGACTCTTTGATTTCAGTGATTGTGTTTGCTAATACCGTTTCATCCAAGCCCATTCCAAGCTCATCATTCAAACCGAAACTTGTCACTTGCTCATCAATCGCATCATATTGTAGCTGTACAAATTCCAATTTCTTCAAATCGGAAACTAAATTTGTTGTTGCTTGTAATATAGATTTAGTAGTCTTGATCGACTGTTGAGTTTTGCCCTTTGATTGTGTAGATATGAATCCAACAATTTTGATGAATTCAACTAAATTGATTAGATTTTCATTCAATTGGTATGATAAAGTGGAAGAAATCTTTGGCATGATTTGTGATTTGAGTTTATCGATTTTAAAATTCTTCAAAATGAAGTTGGATAATGATTGGCATTCATCCAGTTTAATATCGGTCTGAATTTTCAACAAGTTGTAATACATTTTGAAAAGAGTAGCTGTGAATGGATTAGCACTGATATTATGAGGTTGTGAAGTGCTTATAATTTTGTTGAATTGTTTCAATAACCCAATTGAATCTTCTTCAGAGCTATCCAACACGATTGCATAGATAATCAATTTGAGTTTAGTTGTTTTGTCATCCGCTGGTATTGAACACAACTTGTTTGATTTAGCATCTTCCAATTTCGAATTCACAACAAGCCCAGTCCATTCCGAATTGAAATCTCGATTATCTGTCCAAGTTGATGATGACAAGATTGAATTTGCATTCTCCTTTAAGTAATGAGCGAAATAGTTCAAGTAGCCTTTATCGGAAAGAATTAATGAAGTTTGAATGATTCGTTGTAATATGGTGTTTATCGTCACTGAATTTTGTAATCGTTGGCCAAGTTGAATAAAACTGGTCAACTTGCTATATATTTGCAGCTCAAATCCTCCCAATACTGTGTGTTTTACTTCATGTTTTGCTGTAAGGTAAAAACGGAAAATGTCAATGAATTGATCAAGGCTTGATTTTGTCGCTGGGACCATATTTGTAAGATAGTATCCCAAAGTTTCATGTTGAATCATTTTGATCTTTAATGACTCGTAAATGGGTAAAATCGTATCATTGGTGTTTAGTTGTGAGTAAAGCTTGATCAACCACACTTTTAATCTATAATTGTACTTGTCCTTAATAAGTAGTTGCTTTATAATGGCGATGCTTTGGATAACATGTGATGGCAGTGGATTCTCTGACAAAATTTCAAGAATAGATATTAAAAGAGCATCACTTAATGGGTCATTATCAAACTCGGATCTATTTTCGGAACTCTCTTCTTTTCTAAAGTGTTGATAAATCATTCCATTTTTGACATGAGGGACAAATTTTTGATTATTTACAAGCGTGAAAAGATCCTTGTCGTCTCGAGGTGGGTTTGCCAATATTGCATTAGTTGAGCTTTTCACTTTATTGTAAAATTCTGTTGGCAAATAGTCCTTGTACTTGGAAAGATCACTAAAACAACACATCTTGGTCTTGAACTTGGCAAAATAAGTCTCAATGTCGTGGTGTAATTGTTCCTGTTCAGTTTTGTATAAGAGGTCCAATTCAATTTTGGTCAACAATTCGTTCCTACTGCCACCCAATTTTGATTGAAGGTCGTGATAACTGATGCCAAGTTCTTGTCCAGCTTTGATCCACAATTGCCAAGTATCATAATCATCAAACTTATCCTCTAGTAATAATTTGCTGGTATGATTGTAAAGTTGAGTCCAATTCTCATTTTTACCCATAGCTTCCATATAAAGTAATTGCATTTCCAAATCCAATGGGAATTTGACATCACTTAATACTGATTCAATTGTGGAGTAATCATTTTCCAAGAGCAAAAATCGTGTATACACAAACAACTCTTGGCAGTTAACAAATAGCTCCTTCTCCACCAATCCCTCAATCAATTTCTTGCCAAATTGCTTATACAATTTCAATTTAGAATCTTCTTCGTTCTCTTCACCTTGCTTTATCAACAAGTAGAAACTAAAACTGTACCAAAAAGTATACTTTCGATCTTTTTTACTTTTGTTCAAAAATGAAAAGATTTTGTTAAATTGTTTCACATTCAAATCAGGGATTGAATTTTCAAACCAAATGGTGCTCAATTCTTGAGCCAATATTGGATATTTCTGAATTGGTTTTTCAAAACATAAATCAGCCTCTTTTGGCATCTCTACTGACTTGAAAAATTCATTAAGCTCAATCACGGTGTTGATTTCATTTGGAACGCTTTGCAATAAGGCCAAGTTATTTTCAATGGCCTTGTCTTTAGATCCAGTTTTGTACAAGATCTTATTTAATAACGCTCGATAAATGGTTTTATTTGGGTGTTTTTTGATCTTCTCAAGTAAAGAGGATTGAGCAATTGTATATTGACCTGCATCGATATACTCTATTATCTTTTCATCTGAGGGAGAAAACATTGGTTTTGGTGTAAGGCAGTTTTCGCTTTGAAGACTGATTTTATTTTTTTTTCTTTTTTTTTTTTTTTGCACTCGGCATTTGTCAATGTGAGAACTCAAGTTTTGCAATAATTATGCAGATACACAATATGTGGTTTTTCTACCTACATACCTGAGTTGCTTTGAGCACCATACTGGAGAATTTAAATGCGTGCCGTTGGGGTTCAAAAGATTGGCAAAATTTTACCTTTGGTACATTCAGTTCCGTGGTGTTTGTTTTCTCGAGTTCGTGAGATATTTCATGTACCTTCTTTATACAAGGAATTGATGTCAAAGGATTGTATTCAAATTACTGCAAATTTTTCAAGTTCTCACTGCATTTCATAGGTAATTGTTTTAGGAAACTAAAACAACGGGCGTTTAAGTGTGGTGACTTTCATTTGTCTCTTAAGCAGCCTTGATGTGTTCCCACATCTTTAGCTAGGTGTAAGATATATTTCTTAGTATGTCGTAAACCTCGGATAAATTATTCGCGACACAAAACGCCTTCAATAAGATTTACGGAATAGCATTATTGTGTCTGTCTGTGTGGCGAGAACGGGGGGGGGGGAAGGCAATAATTGACTACAGTGTTTTTATTTTTATTTCATACTAGTGCGACATAAATAATTCATACCAACACGACATTTATTTTTCATACTAAAATGACATAAATTTTCATACCAATGCGACATAATTTTTCAAACCAACGCGACATAAATTTTCAAACTACAAAATTATCCAAAAGAATTTCCACATCTCTGACCTAGTTGGGCCTGATTTTGAAGAATTGAGGCAACAAGATTAAAAGTATGAAATAATACCAAATCAATTTTTTTTTGTTTGAGCTTAATTCTTTTCTACTGTCCTCTCTTGAACCCGTTTGCAGTCATTTTCTCAACCTAATGTTGAATATATGTTAAACATAAACATATTTCAAACTTATAATTCAAGTTTCCTCACTAAAATATGTTGTGTTATGCCAAATTACTATTAAAGATATTTTTGTTATGCTCATTTTATAATAAAGGAAGTTTGTATTCTTCTGTTAATGATTAATTAAGGAAGTTTGTACTCTTCTAAACTAATATAAATAAGGATGATTATTTCCCTTAAAAATGTAAAACTTGATTGAAGAGATTAACTCTTATCACATATAAAGTTTCATTATTATTAATAGCTTATTATGAATAACCTGTTGTAATTGTGGTGTTTTTATAATGGTAGGAAGTGAAAATGGCTAGGATATAAAGACATTGAAGTTAATGAAATATGATGATGTTATATGATGAATCAGGTGTGTGTGGTTGTAGTGATTAATTATGAGATGGTAGTATTATGATGAATATGAGTAGTATGAATTGTAGTAGATGAGGACCTAAAGAATGTGACAATGTATATATATATTTATAATGACATATCTTCGGCAAAGAAGAAGAGTTGTATAGTTATAAATTTTTTTATAAAATTTGTTTTGAATTCTCCCAATTTATATGGGTAGATTGGTAGCATACAATATGTTGTTCAACATCAATTGGTAGCACAAAGAATGTATCTTTCAACATAACCACTTTGAAAGTATTATAGGTACTCAGTCTGAGACCCCTACTCAGGTTGATGGTAGTCCTGAGTTACAACAGCTAAAAGCTGTCTCATTCCCATTTCCAAGGGGCCATAGTTTAGAAAGATCTCTTTTCTAACAATATGGTATAAAGCTACTAGCATGTTTACAGAAACCTTGATAGCTTTCTAAGGTTATCTTTGCTGTTGATTCTCTTACCCTTGGAGTTAATTGTTCTTTTCTAGATAAGTTTGACCGCTTAACTTTAGCCTTACACACCGACTAAACTCTTCAATTGCATTTAACGAAGGAGAATAAGCGGGCAAAAATACTAGTTCCATTCCACTCTGAGCCACCAATAACTCGAGGTCACGACGCTTATGGATGGCTGCGTTATCAAGTACTAAATACTTCATTTCCTTAAGTGCCTGGTTTGTTTCAATTTCTCTATGTTGAAGTATGAGTCTTCTACAATATATAAATGGTGTCTAATAACATAAACACTCTGTAATATACAATATTTTTATTTTTTATTCATACTAGTGCGTCAAAATTATTCATGCCAATTCGCCTTAAATTTTTCGTACTAGCGCGCGCACTAAACTACACTGAAAATCATTGTAGCCAGACTGTGTCGCGCTGGTATGAAAATTTTAGGTAGGATTGGTATGAGAAATTAGCGCGCATTAGTATGAAAGAAAGATAAAAATACTGTATGAAAAAAAAAAATAGAAATACTGTACACCATAGATTGTGCGCTACCGTGTGCTAATGGTGTTATGTGAGCTCTCAATTGCTGATTAAATACGATTCTATATTTGAACCTTCTGTACATATTTCAGGAATAACGTTACTCAATTATACAGTATAATATATAAGTAAATGTTATATTCAAAATAGAAAGTAAACTTGATTAAATTAATAAACTAGTATACAATAAATAAAAGGTAGAGAGATATTCAATGGTTTATATAACCTTTAAATTAAGTCTCCTTAAAATGAAATAGCAATGCTAAACCGTAAACCCTGTAAACGTCTGTATCAGGTATTGATACATAAGTACGAATGCATATACGAAAACTCGTGTAATAACAGGTGTATTATGATTGATTTTTACCTTCTTAGGAAGATGGACTAATTGTGACACGTGGCATTTGGGTGGCTGTGTAGAGCTACAAAACATATATAAGTGGTTATTTTTGTTGATTTTATACTTTTTATATAGTTGTTTTTGAAATTTAGTTTATTCTACACTAAATTTTGTAGTAAAACATCACTAATTTTATAACACAAATAAAGTAAAACAATAAAAATATACATTTTGCAACATTGAAACAAGTCGGAAAAACTATATTTTGATAAGAATGGCCTGATATTGCTTCTGTAACATGGCTGGAATGGAGACTTACTAAACATTTAGACGATGATATGGAAGAATATGACTATGATGTCCAATCAAAACTGGTTGATAAATATTAAATTTGGATACCGTTTTGTGTACTTCTGATAAGCGCAAAAAAAAGGACACCTCAATTTAGACAGCGCACAATTGTGTCAAACTTTAATGCATGATCTCCAAAAAAACAAAAGACTGTCCATTCATTGCACGGCACCACCAGCTAATAAGAGCCACATATGAGAGATAAAATGATAACAAATATTACGTGACTTATCTAATATGAATACTCCAATCACTTTCAAAGTAACTTTACTGTGGCTCCTTCTCCGCTCGCTATAAATAAGCTTTTGTTTCCCAAGGCATACGCTTCACAACATTGCTTGAAACTTTACAACTGCAGGAAGCAATGACCGATACTAACATTGAAGAATGGTTTAAAGACTATGAACCCAAATACGTGGAAGAGGTCAACGTGTATCCCAACATCACCACGTTCAATAGGAAATTGTACACTTTTGGACCCTCAGAAGGTGAAGTATACATCAAATTTAAATCTTACGACACTAACATCAAGTCTTATGATGAATTATGCTATTTGGATACTAATTCATGTGTTTGGAGAGTAGCCGAAGACAGATATATATGTACGGTACACTCGAGTGATGAAACAAAAGTGGCCATAATTGGTGAATTAGGTCATCGTTACATCCAAAAGAATAAGTTTGATAGTTACAATTTGAAAATAAAGTCACCAGAAGAGTGGAAAGTGGTGCCTATTACAGAAGTCTATGATTATAAAACTGTTACAGCTGAAGAATTATGCAAAAATGCACAAGCCAGAATAACATTGGGGTTTGAAGATTATTTTAACCAAATAAGAACAGGTACTGTAACCGACCACCCACTGTCACCAGATGATAAGAAAAAAGCTGGAAGTTCGAGCTGACTAAATAGATAATCTACGGAGAAGAGTATATTACCAGGTGTTTGACATCGTCTTAGGCTGCAACTTCCTTTGACTTGGTAATCGGTGTCATTTTCGGCTAGCTCTGTCTTACGGACTTTAACTTTATAAAACTGTTTAGTTCTTTTACACATGGTCACTTTTCTAAACTAAACTACACAATTGTAGAAAAACTCCATCCGTATTTAATATCAAGATACTTCATCTATTTAGAACACACTCCTGGCTCCACGAACTCAGCAGAGAATTCGATCTGTTGAACATGGGAGCAAACAACTTCAGGGTTTATACAACAACCACCCAACAAACGCAAGAAGTTTTCAATTGTATTAGCTTCAGTTCCTTTGTTTTCTTTTTTGATCAACTTCTCCATTTCTCCTATATTGCGATTGATAGCGGCAGAAGCAATACATGTATTTATTAAGTATATCATAAATATCTTCCTTGTTAGAATTTTTGGTTATCTTGAGCTACTTTGAATGGTTACGGCTCTCTGCTATGATGACAGTCATCGATATTGTTCAGCCGAGTAGTGGGCAATATATACATTTGATGCATCCGCACTTGAACTACACAAGGCAATTTTTTATGCGCCTCAGTTCACAAAATTCTCTTCAAAAACACTTTGCATAATGAAACGACAGAGACATGATGTCTTTCTCGTAACAATAACGGAGCATCCAGAATAATGGCTATTTTTTTGCGGAATAACATTTTGAGATGAAGAACTGTGGATACTAGCTAAAAATAGAAATAGAGTAAAAGGTGTATCGCGTAAAATTAATACTCATTTACTATCATTTGACAGGTAATTTGATGCCGTGGACCTTGTATGAAATCGCTTTAAGCGTTTCTACATGAACATTTATGAAAACAGTTTAAGCGTTCATACCTGAACAAGAACATGAAATTCCTCACATGAAATTCTAGACAAGTTTATATTCGTCAACTTTTCGAGAAAAGTCTTTCAGACTTTTATAATACTCTTTTTATATAGAATCTACACTTTTAATAATATATTTACTTTAGTAAACTAAGTTCCAAGAATTACAAACTAAATAGGTATATCATTAAACAAATTGTACTATAAAGCAACCTCTTAAATTAAAAATTCTCATCCATTACACAAACCAAGAGACAATAAGAACTATTAATTAAAATGCAAGATAATGTAGGGGCCCACGTGACGGCACTTATTCAAGAAGATATTCATCTTCATTTGTTTATACATTTATTTTGTTACCTATTTACCCCAATTGTGAGAATAGGGGCTTTGATACTTCTTTATCCTCTGATAAATTATGTAGATATTATTATGCCATTACAATAGAATATTGTACATACGAGTTTCGTTAAATGTTACTATTTCAATTGTGCAAGAAACACTTATGTGTCACAAAATTTACTGATAACACCGATTCAACCAATAGGGGATAACTTTGAACTATACAAAAGTAACTTCTGTGGTTATACTAAATTATTAGATATGTGTTGCTTGCTGCTTGTTCGAGGTAAATAAATACCGGTAATAACGATTAGAACCATTGACTTTGGGGGTGAGGGGATTTTTGTACAAACAAGATTAGCTTAACCTCGTATCTATGTTTTTTTTGTATCTAAGTGAAATTTGGTCCTTTTTTCTTTTGTTATGATTGTAGTGTCCATATTACACCAATTTTCCACTTCTAAAACGAAGCTGCGCAAGCACTTTTTGTGGTGTCTCAAACTTTCAGGATGGTCTGTAGAAGCTATAAAGCACCCTGGCTTCGTTTTAAAATTTTAGGATCTACAGTTTATGTATTACGTGATTCATAGTATATTTGTTTAAGTGAAATGCGCATTCCTGGTTACAAAGCCAGCTTTGTGTGAATATGTCAATGATTTCTGCTGCTGGTTTTGTGTTCGAGAGTTGAATTCACTCAGATTTTGAACTTGCACCTCTAAATACATTCACACAAACCACTCCACAAGATTCTACTAGAAATTGTGCATTCCTGTTTTGAGTTAATAGAAAACTCAATTAACTTGGGAGGGAAAATCTCCCTATCAAAAGATCAGTACTCAGAGTAGACAAATGGTAAATACATATTAGCGAAACGGAAGCACTTTTGGCACTTCCACGATAAAATTATAATTAGAAGTAATCTTCATTACAATGACCTATGTCAAATCTCAGTTTGATATTTAAAGAGGTGAACAAGTTGTACCGCAAATGTATTGATTGTTCTCGGAAAGATAATAGAATGAAAATGTTGTGATATAGATTTATGACTCCTATATATCAAGAAGCGAACGTGATGCAATACCTGGTTGTAATGACCTGATTCATGCGTGTGGTGATATAATATCTGTTTACAAGTGCTAAGCACGGTGTGTAAAACTACTAATAGAAACAAACATCGCATAAAGATAAGGGTGGTGACATGTTTCGAGTAGCAGATAGTTTTATCTCAAGGTTGATAAAGATATCCGCCCAATAAGTAGTTTATACCAAGCAAAACCTAAATGAAATGACAGACCGATAACTTGATCGATTGGTTGTGAAAAGAGTGTTGTAAAAGCGTGTACCACTTTTTGTCAAAATGTCGATGGATAAACTATAAACTTTTCAAGAATTTCCAGCCCATGCAGAAACAATAAAAGCCATTGCGTGCAGTGGCTCGAATTTCTTGGGTTAGCAATCTTAAATATGATAAGGTGCAAGCGGCCAGAAAGCTAATTTATTGGTCAACAATAGGATTGATTATGCTTCACGTCTAAAACTTTTCAAACTACTAAATGACAATTAAAGCAGTTGTGCCGTGTATGATTTATGGTGTCTATTAACAGGAAACAAATGAATACCATATTCTTTAACAAAACATTTTGGACTATAAATAGAGTAGTTAATTCCTCTGACTGAACAATTTTTACTTGGAAACTAAATCTTAACCCAATAAAGACATCAGAATTCACATTACCAACATACGTTAAATCAAGAGAAAATGAAAGCTGCTCAAATTTTATTTGTTGTGTTTTACATTTACACTAAATTAGTCTCTGCTCAACCATGCCAGGCACACTCTGATTGTGCTGAGGGCTGGGCTTGTTTGGGAGCTGAGGAGGAAGTTGTAGCCAAGGGAGTCATTGTTAAAAGAGGAACTTGTGTAAATGGTCAATAGGAGTTGTTGGATAGTTATCGTACTTACAGTCTCTTTATTTTTGTTTCATACTAGTGCGACATAAATGTTCATACTAACG